>Ga0302320_10016181_pt1 | contig 15264 bp, 15 predicted proteins | sample Bog_T0_3_FD_202130 | JGI IMG/M metagenome (GOLD analysis project Ga0302320, IMG submission 202130) | Peat permafrost microbial communities from Stordalen Mire near Abisko, Sweden - Bog_T0_3 | ecosystem: Environmental > Terrestrial > Soil > Wetlands > Peat | place: Sweden: Abisko, Stordalen Mire... | reverse complement strand
TTTTTTCTCTCTTTTTATTTAAACAACAAAAATATTTTAAATTTTTTTTTCAAAAAAATTAAATTCTTAAAATTTTATTTTTTATCAATGTTTAATAGCCTATTGCCCTGCATAATTTCATCATAATCCACCAACGTCCATTCTGTTAACCTAAACGTTTTGAACCTTGACAATAAATTAGTTTTTCTTTAAACTTATTAAAGTGTTTACCATTCAACATATTGCAAATGTATTTGACTTAATGAAGGGGGCAATCTCAGTTGATTTTCAAAGACTGCATGATGCCAAACGTCGGTGTCGGCAATTATTTTTTCTTTATTTGGTTTTTCAATTTGGATATGGAAAGGAGATTTATATTGGATGTGAACTTTCAGAACCATCTGTTTTGATTGTTTTCGATGAAAACTAACATTTGCTTTGCCGAATTCATTCACAGGCAAATGTGTTGGCATATACATTACTATTCCTTGACTTTCTAAAGCTCTATTAATTAGGTATTGATTTACAGTGAAGTTTAATGATCTTTGGACATATAAGCCTATTAAGAAGTTAAACTTAAATAAATTTTGAGCAATTACCTAAGTAATGGTTTGTTTCTAATATTTGAAAGCTTTCATTATGTTTTTGATTTTCTTCAGGAAGCTTTGACACTGATAGTTTAAAGTTGTTTTTCTTTAGAACGTTAAGAGCATTCTTTGTTTTGAGAAAGAAATTGTGTTCCATTTTTGGGAAAGCATCATCAGTCTGCAAAGCTTCGAGAAATTGGGTGAGAATACTCGATAAGTCATTTTGGATTTTGGGGAGATTTTTTGGTTTCAGAATCATGTTATCATATTCTTTTTTCTATTAGATTGTTTAAAAAAAATGAAATTTATGAATTTTCTTGCGATGATTTTTTTCGCTTCGTTTCTTTGGAAAATATAGGGAAATTCCATTTCTTCGATATTTCTGATCGTTTTAAAGTTGCTTCCCAAATATTCATCCAAGGTTTGTTCTTTCTTATTTTAGTTGCATTTTTATTTTTTATAATAAAAAACCTCGGGCTATAACGATATTTTGAGGATTAACATTCGTTTTTTGAACTGATTCAGCGAAAGTTTGAACTTGTTTGAAAAAAAGTCTTTGAACTACAGCATTTTTTTTATTTATAATAAAAAAAAGCATTTTTTCGTACACGGAATGTTGTTTCTAAGAATTTGGTTCATACAAAATAATTTCAAATCCTAAAATTTTGTTTTAATTTATTGATGGAAGAAAAATCATTTAAATTCCAGAAATTAAATAAAAATAAAATACTATGAATCCCTCAGATTCTGAGTTTTTTTGTTTCTTTTCGCATCTAAAATGTTTTATTATTTAGAGAAACTAAGGAACATGAACATAATTCTCTAGAATTGCTTCAAGTCAATAGTGTCGATGATTTGAACAAACACATCAACGAGAATATCGATCAAAGTCCCATCAAAACTTTCTATTTTCAAAGCGAAGGCAAAAAAATATACGACAAAGGAATGGAATTGTTAGGCCAATTTATAAACAAATTCCAGAACAACTTATCAGAGCTCAAGTTGAATTTGCAAAAGTAATATAAATTCATAAAATTACATTTACATTATTTTTTAAAAATCTCTTTGTTTTTCTTTTAATAAAGCAATGATATCACTGATAAAGGGGTAAAGTTCCTTCTAGAAAACTTCGAAAAATTGACAAATTTGAGGGCCATTGATTTGGACCTTTCATCGTTCCATATATTTTTATTTTTTTTTTTTAATATTTTTTTTTTAATATCAAGAAATAATTTGTCAGAGCTCAGTGTGACATTGATTTCAGAGATGCTGCTCAAGCTTCCGAATCTCCAAAAAATCAAGCTTACCTTTTTCAAGTAAAATTATAAATTTTTTTTTATTTTATCTTAACACCTAGCAACAAATTAACTGATAAAGGAGCTGAGCTTCTCAGTCTTTCATTGGAAAAGCTCAAGGGTTTGAGGCAAATCAACTTGAATTTGATCAAGTTATAAAAAAAAAAGAACAATGTTATTTAAATTATAATTATAATATGTTAAAGCACTGAGATTTCAGAAAAAGGAGCTACTTTTTTAACAGAATCTCTAGCTAAAATCCCAGGGCTTTCAAAGCTTGCCTTGAATTTGAAGGGACTTGAATTGAAAGACGCTGGAGCTCAACTTTTGGGCACAGCCTTAAAAAAATTGGAGTCACTTAAAACCCTTTCTTTGGACATTGCATAGTAAAAATTATAAAGATAAAAATCTTAATAAATTTTATCTAATGAAGCAACAAATTGACTGATCTAGGACTTCAGAATTTGGCTGAAAGCATTTCCAAACTCACAGAAATATCAAAGATTAAGCTGAGTTTGTTGGGTAATCAAATTCAAGCCCATGGAAGTTTGGTTTTGGCTTCGGAATTAGCCAAATTGCAACAATTGAAGAAGCTTTCTCTAGATTTTTTCAGGCAAAATAAAAAAAATTTATAGCTTAATATTTGTTTTAGTAATGAAGTTGGTGATCTAGGAGCTGAATCTTTATCCGCTAAGCTTTCTACAATCAAATCATTGCAAGCAATGAAGCTGAATCTTGCCTCGTAAAATTGTTCATATCAATTTAATATTGAGAATTTTTTTTTAGGAATAAGCTGACCGATAAGGGAATGCAATTGTTTGCAGAAGGTCTCTCAAAATTCACTGAATTGAAAAAATTCAATTTGAACCTCGCAGCAAACGATTTAAAGGATATCAGTGCTCTCTATTTGAGTGATGCTTTAAGCAAAATGCAAAATTTGAAGAAATTCTCCTTCAGCTATTATTCAAGTCAAAATCTCTCTGATAAGGCCTTTGAATACTACGCCACAGGAATTGCACAATTGAAAAATTTGGAGAAATTAGCTTTGAGATTTTATAAGTAATGATTTTTTAAAATTAAATTGAAAATGCGGAAAATATAAAATATTTGCAGTGATAATATTTCAGAAAAAGGGGCCGAATATTTGGGAGCTGCTATTGGGAAATTGGACAAAACCAAAAAAATAATTTTGGAATTTTATGAGTAAAAATTGACTTTTGATTTAAAAAAATGTTTTATTTTAGTAATAAAATTGGAGATGTAGGAACCAAATTTTTGCTTGATGGGATGTCTAATTTGAAAAATTTGAAGGTGATTGTTTTGAACTTTTACAAGTAAGAGTATAAAAAATAATATTAATGTTTATATTTTTTGGCTCAAGCAACAAGTTGAGTGAAAAATCTGCTAATTTCATTGCGGAATCCATGAGCAAATTGGAGAATTTAAAAAGCTTCTCGTTGAATATTTCCAAGTTTTTGACAAAAATCATTTAATTTTTTGAAATTTGATATTTTTTTAAAAATAGGAATATAATTGGTGACCAAGGAGTCGAGAAAATACTTTCTGGATTAGAAAAAATAAAATCCCTGAAGAACATTCACCTTTATATTTACGAGTTTTTTTTTTTAAAAAAAAACAAATTTCATTTTGGTTTAATAGGAGTGAAGTAGGTGACAAAGGAGCTTCATTGATAGCGAAAGCTTTGGAGAGATTTTCATCATTGAAAGAAATCAGTCTCAAATTATACAAGTGCCAAACTAATTCAGACTTTATTATATCATATTTAGAAATGGGATCAGCCAAGAAGGTGCTCTTTTGTTAGCAGATGCTGTTTCAAAGATTAAATCCCTGAAAATTCTTTCCATTGACTTATCAAAGTATTCTGATTATTGATTATTTTAAACCTTTAATTTAAAAGCAATAATCTCGGTGATAAAGGAGTCGAACTCTTTGGCCAAGGCATCTCAAAAATAAAAGATATCACTAAAATAAAGCTCGATCTTTCTTAGTAAAATCTTTTAAATAAAATCCCTAAAAACATTTTTCTTTAAGTAATATGATAACTCAAAAAGGAACAAACGCCTTCTGGCAAGCAGTCAAAACAGTTAAGGACTACGTCGACTTCAATATCTATTTCCTAGAAAGCACCTATTAACTCTGATTACCATATATTTCTTTCAAAAAAATTCATTCAAAAAATAAAAAATCCTATAACGAAAAACAAAATCAATAAAAGAATTCGTTCACCTCCCCATTAGTTCTCATTATTATTTTTCTTTGGGAATTCATTTTTAAAAAAAATTTTAATACTTAAAAAACTAAATATTATTATATGAATCCAGCCCCTGAAGCAGAAGATGAATACACCTATAATCAAATTTGTGAAAAGCTAACCTCTTTAAATATCAAATATGGGCTCTTGATCCACGCACCTGTGCGTACCAGTGAAGAAGCAGCTGCCATTCGTGGTGTTTCTCTAGATGGTGGTGCCAAAGCAATGCTTTTCAAAGACTCCAAATCAGGAACTTTCTATCTGGCTGTGATGTCGGCAACAAAACGAGTTAGTTGGAAATTGGTGAAAAACAATTTGAAAGTTAAGAAATTGGAACTTGCCAATGAAGAAGAAGTGAAGAAAATCACAAGATGTTTACCAGGAGCAGTGCCACCTTTTGGGTCAGCTTTCGGGGTGAAGACTTTGTTGGACCCGAGTTTGATAAAACAGGGAGATTCTATTAATTTTAATGTGGGATTAAGGACACATTCAATGAATTTGAAGGTCGAGGATTATTTAAAAGCCGAAAATCCAGAAATAGTCGAATTTGTAGAATGATTTCTGAGTTGGAAAAATTTGAAACATAGAAATTAACGTTTCAACGTGGTAAATCTATGTGTTTTTTTTTCAATATAAATAGCTTTCCTTTCGTCAGATTTAATAATTTAATTTTCAAAATAAAAAGAATCAAAAAAAAAAGCCAATGCAAAATTTTAAAGACATCTTCTCGGATGAACAGCCAGTTTATAGTCAATGTAATCTCCACGGTAATTCTCGTTATGGGTTCGTGCGAAAAGTCTATGGTATTCTATCCATTCAATTAACAGCCACGTTCCTTCTTTGTTTCATCGCGATCAATTCTGTTAAATTCCAGCATTTCCTCCAACACCAGATGGGTCTCTTATTCTTCACTATGGCAGTGACCATCATCATTCCGATCGTTCTAGTGTGCAATAGACAATTAGCCAGACAAGTTCCAGCCAATTATATCACTCTAGGCTTATTTACCTTCGGAGAGAGCTATATGGTTGCTTTCTCATGTATCTTCTACGATCCGAATATCGTATGCATGGCTGCATTATTGACTATGGGAATCACGTTTAGCTTAACTTTCTATGCGATGACCACCAAGACTGATTTGACGTATATGGGAGGATTGATGTTTATGTTTTCTGTTGGTTTGTTCTTCGCTGGATTAACCCGATTTTTGTTTAAAAGCGAGTTCTTGGATATCATGATTACTTTGGGGGGAGCCATTTTATATGGGTTTTATTTGATTTATGATACTCAGTTGATTATGGGAGGAAAAAGAGGAGCTTTGGAGATTGATGACTATATTTTCGGTGCTATGATGCTTTATTTAGATGTGATCGTGCTGTTTTTGAAGATTTTGAAGCTTTTGAATAAATTGAATGGGGATGATAAGAAGAAGAAAGGAAACAGAAACTAATTATTAATGATAAGTAAAGGCAATTAAAGAAATTTGAATTTTTGCCTTCCTTTTCATTTTTAGAATGAAAATTTAAACGATTTTTTTAAAAAATTTCAAGATTTTGCTTTTTTTTAAACAAAGCAGAAAGAATTTGCCCTTTTAATTTTTTAAAAAATTGGGAATATTTTATGTAAAATTAAAAAAATTAAATTTAAAATTTTATAATTTTTTTAAATTTTCAAAATGTAAAAAATTCTTCTTTTATTATAGAAATAATTAAAAAAAAATTCCATTTTTTTTCCATTCTTAATTTTTTGATTTTAATGCTTAAAGAAAATTTGATTTAAAATATATTTTATTAAGAAATGTTTTTATAAAAATTTGTCAAATGTTATTTATATTTTTTCATTAAAACTTAATGTCTAAAACAAAATTTTCAATCGCTGGAAGTTTGTTAAATACAAAAAGCCTGCTGCAAACTGACTCCGAGCCTGAGTTCACTGCAGAAGATATCAATTTTTACCGGAAATTCATATCGAAAAAATCCCTCAAAAAAGCTGAGATCGTCTCAAACGAAAATGTCGAAGAAACTTTCCAATTGACTTATACAGTTAAAATAGTCTAAAAATTATGAAACATTCCATTATAGGTTTATAATATAAAAATCATGACAGACTCCTTAGAATATGTCATACAGAAACGTTATTCTGAGTTCAGATCTCTTTCCAACAAGGTTTTTATAAATTATTAAAAAAAAATCTATCTATATTTCATCCAGATTGAAAAAAAGCACAAGGATTTATTACCTTTCATGTTGAATTTTCCAGCCAAGAAGTTTTGGGGCAAAACTGATAAAGAAGTTATCGATAAAAGGACTGTGCAACTAAACGGTCATCATATTAAAATAAGAAATCTATAAAGAAAATCCATAATAGAGTTTCTTAAAGCTTTAACTATCAAATACCATGAATTTGATTGCATGGAGTTTTTGGACTTTCTCAAAATCAAATGTTTCATTAATTTCAAATAATTTTCAAATTTCGAAATTTATAGGTCATTATGAAAAAGCTGGGATAACCCCGCAAGAATGTTTAATAGATGAAAATCTGGGAAATAAAGCTGTTTCTAGCGAAGAAAAATATTTCATCAAAATCCTTGAAAAAATAAATTTGGATCCACAAAATTTAGTTGCTTTATTCGGGTAAATTCTATTTAATCTTAAATAATTAAAAAATTTATATTTTAAAGAGAGATTGAGGCACTTTTCATCAAATGCTCACCAGTTTTATCAATTGATTTTATCAAGCTTTTTTTATTTGTAAAAATTTTGAAAAACAAAACCAAGAAAAATTAATTTAAAAGGGAGAAAATAAAATCAAAGGCCTTGTTCATTTTTGCGGCAAGCGTTTTCCTAATGATGAGAATCATATCATATGTGGTGCTGGTTTGCGATGTCTCTTTAAGATTTTGGATATTGAATTTAACAAAGGTTCTCTCAAAAAAGAAAAATTATACTTTTAAATTCTCAAAGATGCTGAAAATTTTCTTCGAGTATTTTGCAATGGGAGCACAAGTGTCATATCATCATTACAATTTGGTATTAAATTTAATTTCATTTCTAATCATATTTAAAGGTGTTCACATTCATGAGAAAAGCCAAAAACAATGCACAGTCTACGCTTTGAGAATCTTTGACTTCTACCTTGAAAGAAACCCTTCTTTGAAGAAAAACCTGATTTTATCAATAGTTTTATTATTTTCCTTTAGTTAATGTTATTTGGAAACTAGCTTGGAGATTCATCAGAGGGGGAAATATACGAAGAATACATCAAATGGAAACAACAGAAAAAGTTCAATTCTGCAAGAGCTGAAAATTATAGTTTTCGTGATAAGAATTTACTATCAACTTGCGAAAAAGAACCAGAGGATGAAAAAAATGAAGAATTTCAAGATAATGATTTTCGAAAATTTCATAGCCAATCTGAAGACAGGAGAATCACTTTGGATATAAGCAGTGATGAGGTCACATTAAAAGAATTCCTTGACAATAAACAGAGACAGTGGGAAAAAGTGAAGCAAAATTTGGAAAATGACATCAAAATAAAGCATTTGTTGATAATTAATTCATTTTCTCTTTATAATATATTGTTTAAAGCAAAGGAATTTACATCAAAATGGTTCTTTTCTCGAAAAATGACTCCAAGCATGTTTTCAAATGCCTTAAGGAAAAGACTTCGTTATTCAGCTCGATCGTAAAAATATTAGAATAATATGTTATATTATGAGTAAAAGCTTGAGGAATATAAAGTTTTGGAGGAAACAGATGCAAATAACTCGTATATTTATGAAAAAGTGAGGTGGAATACCAGCAAAATGATGAAACATTTGATTTTTGTGTCACAAAGAAAAATAGAACAAGTTTTTAAAGATAATTCATTTTAAATTAATATATTTGCAGCTGAACGAAGATGAATTCTATATCTATAAAAGATCAGTCAACAACCATCACTTCCAAATAGATATTAAAAAAGAAGAATATATTGGTAAATAACTGTGTGAACTGTTAAATAATTTAAAACCTTTTAACTGTTTTCAAGCGGACTGTATATTTTGCATAAGAATAAAAACCTATGATAAGCAAGGCGAACGTAAAAATAAAGGAATAAATTCTAAAATCACCATTATTTGCAAAAATTTCAATCAAAATTCAGTTTTATTTTTAAGCACTGATCTCCTGGGAGAAACCAAAATTTTAGCCCAAAATTTGCATGATCTCAAGATTGTTTGTGACAAATAAGAAAAAATATTAAAAAAATTATAAATTTTCTTTTCTTAAATTGGCCAACAATAAAAAAAAATACTCAAATAACTAAATACAGCAATTTTAATTTTAATTATTATTTTTCTGATAAAATGAAAAATTTATTTAGCTTTATTTTTTTATAAACGTCGATAATTCATCCAAATTTGTCGAACTCATTCCATCGTCTTTTCCTTTCCCTTTTTCGTCCATTCTATTGACAATCAATGCATAAATCAAAATTTGAATGACCAAAAGACCAAATGTTCTTAGAAACATAGTCTTATAAGCGTCAATAGATCTATTCAAATCTTGATTATCCATTGTTGAACTAATTTCTAAATTCGTCTGGAAGTCTGTAAAGAAAAAAAAGACGAAATTCTTCATTGCATGAAGAATCCCGAATCTTGTTCCGATTAAATTCTGTTTCGTCATCAAAGCTACAGATGCATATAATAATCCGTATTGGCAAGCGTAACCCAAATCACAAAGTAAAATGGAAACAATGAAAAGACCAATTTTTATCGAGGAATCTGCGCACTTATTTCTTAAAATCGCCATCACCATGCCTATTGAGAAAAGCATCAAGAAACTTCCGAATAAAGTAGTTAAATATCGTTTTTTTTTCTGAATAAGGTATTTACCAACGAAGAAAGGCACGAGCATTATGACAACATCTGAGATTATCGTGAGAATCACAGAGAAAATATATAAGGTTTCATGCAAAACATTCAATGATACAGTGTTTTTGGCATTGCAATAAGGCTGACTACCCCAAATTATTAAGGTTAAAACATCATGCACATTGCCACGTAGGCTTTGAAATGAACAATACATAAAAGAAAAAGCCAAGCATATCAAGATAAAATTTTGTCGGAGACTTTTTTTTAGAGATTTCCAAAAACCAAGCATTTTATCTGGATGTTGTTTCAAAACTGGGACTTTATTTTCCTGTCTTTCTACATTTCTATCAATCTTGAAGAGATATATAGAAAGCAGCATTATGCCAATGGTCATAATTAAATTAAATCCGAAAAGCCATTTATATTTAGATCTAATATCTTCACGATCTTGTAAATCACCTGGAGAATGTCTAAACAAATGAGCACTCAACGCTGTAAAAATCAAGGATTCCACACCATTTAAACCTACTAAAAGACCAACATATTCCCCAATTTTCAAGCCCTGAAACCACATCGAAAGATAAGAAAAAACACTCACACAAATAGTCTCACATGATATGCAATACAACACTCTTCCCACAAAAAGATATTCGAAACTCATGCATTCGCATTCATTATATATATAGAGAAACATATAGAGTTGGCCTACTATCCCGAAACAACTGATTGATAGGAGCACATATATTAAACCTATATAATCAATTATGAAACCAGAAATTATTGGGATGATCATGTTGGGTATATAGTAAACAGCTTTGAAAAGACCAAAGAAGTTACCGCTTTGATAATTAATCAGACTAGCAAGGTCTTCACCAAGGTCCAAAGGAGAATCGGCTGAAAGTATCATCAGGAGAAAAATGCCACATATCAAAAGGAATACTTGAGTTTTGTATTGTGACTTGATTTTCGAAGCCATTTTTTTATAAATATGAAAAAAAATTTTGATTTTGTATTTTTTTGATTTTTTTATTGAAATTTTAATTCTGAATAAATTTCCGAAAATAATTATTATTGTTTATATGCTAGAAATAAGGATTTCTTAATGAATATTTCATATCCCCTCAATAAAAACTTCATTTTCACTTTTCTAGCTTTGACCAGATATTTCAACCTTTTGTTCTTAATTGTAATAGGGATAATTGTTAGTGGGATAGAATGTTTGGCCATAATTCATCTGGTTTTGAGGGTAATTATTCTGAGGGAAATTTGTTTGAGGATAATTATTCTGAGGGAAATTTGTTTGAGGGAAATTGGTTTGAGGGAAATTTGTCTGAGGGAAATTTGTCTGAGGGAAATTAGTTTGAGGGAAATTAGTTGGAGGGAAATTAGTTGGATATGTTGGTTGATAAAATCCATTAGGATTTATTGGATTTTGAGTTACCAAATCCAAAGGTTGTTGGAAACCAATGAATACATGAAGATTTTCATCTTCTTCATTGTTTTGATCTATTTCTTCCTCATTTACCTTAAATTCCATTGCATCTCTGTTGAGTTTCAGGCCTTTTTGTCTGGGTCTAAAGAGGAATTTTAATTTAAATAAAATTAAGAGTTCTTTAAGACCTATCGATGTCTGGAACGAATTCCTTGATATTTTTGATATTCGTTGATTTGAAGCTGATTTTCTTATCATTTGCAGGTTTTTCTAATATTTTAACTATTTTTTTGAATCTTTAATAATGAAAAACCTTCTTGTGGTTTCTTCTCCACATAAACGACATCATATTCTTCCTTATATTTCTTATATTCTGGGTATTCTTCTTTTAAGATAAAAATTAAAAAAATATTTCAGGAAAAAATCAAAATACTCTTCTTATATTCTTTCTTTTCATTTCTCCATATCTTGAAATCTGAGTTTTTCCCTTCTTTTTGCTCTTTATAACTATCATTACCTTCATCTTTATTCTCGCCTTTTGGCACATATTCCTTCTGAGGCTTATAATAGTCCTTTTTTGGGTTCTTATAGGGTTTTCCATGATAGCTAGATTTATAATTTGGTTTTTCAAACGATTTTTTGGAAGTTTCGCCTTTTTAAAAAAATTAATAAGGAAATCTTGCCATTAAATTACTATAACTTATGGGTTTTTGAGTGTCAGGCTCTTCATCTGAATGATAATCCACTTTTTCTAATAAAATAAAGGAATTGATGAACTAATGCAATAAAAAATGGATTACCCTCAGTGAAACCGAGTTGAACAGGCTTTTGGTTGTTTTCCTCTTCTTTATCTTCATCTTCCTCATCGTTATCAGCTATTTTCCTTTGAAACCTCTTTTGGAAATCAGACGCCATCGGTTGAATTGTAAGATAATATGCTTGAAATAATACAAAAATTATTAAAAAATGTTTATCTTTTTAATACCAAACTCATTTCTCGAATAAATTTCTCAATATTTCTTTCAAACGATAAAACTGTTTATTTTATTCCACCTCAAATCAACCCACGTTCTTTTTTGAATTTTATGGGAAACAAATGTAATAACTCTTTCTATACTTTTGATCCAAAGCGGCTTTCTGACATGCCTGCAATGGTCAACGAGTCTTCCACTCAAATCATCCGTCTAATAAACGAAACAGATCTACCAGTTGATTCACGTTTCCATGAATATCTAACCAACGTCCCTGATTATGAAATAGCCAAGACAAAAACTGTACAAGACCTGTTAAGCTCCACTCTCAATAAAGAACGTCCTATGAACCTCCCACCAATGGAAATTGATAATAATGCTATATATATAGGTGAATGGAAGAATGGTAAACGACATGGAAAAGGCCTGTTAAAATGGAATGATGGTGGGGAATATGAAGGGGAATGGTTTGATGGCAAAGCTCATGGAAAAGGGAAATTGATCCATTCAGATGGAGATTTTTATGAAGGCAATTTCACGAATAATCAAACCAATGGGAAAGGGATATATAAGAGGAATGATGGATTTATATATGACGGATATTGGAAAGGCGATCTTCCACATGGCAAAGGAAAAGAAGAATGGCCTAATGGCTCGAAATATGATGGCCAATATGATATGGGCAAGAAAACAGGAAAAGGGTTTATCAGATTTTCTGATGAATCGTATTATCAAGGCGATTTCCTAAATGATGGTTTCCAAGGAAAAGGAGATTATTATTGGGCTGATGGAAAGGTTTATAAAGGGGATTGGTTAGAGGATCGAATGCATGGAGTTGGTGAATATATTTGGCCTACGAAGAAAAAATATAAAGGCGGGTTTTATGATGGGAAAAGACATGGACAAGGTGTTTTTGAATGGCCAAATGGAAGAATCTATGATGGAACTTGGCAAATGGGGAAACAACATGGATTTGGAACGATAACAACAGAGAAAAAAGAGAAAAAAAAAGGTTATTGGGAAAACGGGAGGAGAATGTATTGGGTGAATGAGAAAAATGAAAAGAAATAATAAAGAAAATTCATTATATATCACCTATATTTAATAAGTTCGCGTCTTTGGGATAAAGCTTATATTTAATTCTGTTCCAATAATAAAAGATGGTATGTATTTTGTCTAGAATATCAAGGAAATCAAGATATGAAGGCTCATCATCCTTCAATATCTTGAAAACCTTTTCTTTGTCAGAAATCATCTTCTGGAAAAAATGCTCCTTATTAATCGAAGGGTAATTCTTTGAATTTTCCTTAAAATAATCTTCCAAAGCCTTTAAGAGATCACCAACTAAGGCTTTAGAAAAAGGAGCACTATTAAGAATTGTATTCTTATTTAAAGAATCCCAAATTTTATAAATGCAGGCCTTTTGAGCTTGGAAGAAATCAATGATTATTGGAAGTTTATCCTTCAATTGAACCATGTTTCTAAATATATCGATAAATTTGTCTAGTTCCTTGAAAATCGGCTCTATATTCAATAGATAATATATGGTTTCTTGTATTTTGGAAGCGAAGAAATCTGAGAAAATAGAGGTAGAGTCTTGATTTGGATCAAAATCGAAGACTTTTATCTGAAGGTCTTTTTCTGTGAACTCCTCGTTTTCTGATAAGACTAGGTTCGGAATTGGGAAAAGGTTTTTGATCATTTTTTATTCGAGTTTATAGAAAATTTTATTGCTTTATTTTTAAATTCAAATGCGAAAATCTTCACAATAAAGAAAAATCTCGATATTCTTTAATGCTTGTAGGAATCCTCACTGTTTACAGAAGGCATTTCCTCATCTATTCGATGCAAAAGCCCGGCGATTTGCGAATCCAACAACTCTTTGAGTTTCTTGGTCATATTATCATCCAAATCTAAATAAATTCTATATAATTTTACTAAAAAATTGATATAAACGGAATTCCATAGCGAATTTCTCAGCCAAATCCTCACTTCTATCCCCCTCATTCACTATTATCCTTTCAGTTCTATTAGGACCGATATTCACATCAACAAATAAAAGAGGCACTCTTTCAAGATTTTCATTAAAATTATGCTCATTTTCGTTTTTATCTGGACTATTGGTTTCTTTTATCGAGCTTTCTCTGAAAATCGACATTTTTTCCTCGAATTCTTTGCCAAATTGTGATTCAGTCACTGCTTCTTCTAATTTTCTTTTCCCGGGAAAGCCTCTTTCATCGCCTTTAGTCCACATATTCACATATTCTCGTTCTTTTTGCGAATTCCTCATTCTGTTTATGAACTTATCAATGTTTTTGGCATAAACTTTCTGCAAAGTTATCTCTTTTTCCGGTTTCTTCAAATCCGGATGAAAAGTGCATTCCTGGCAATTCTTCTCATATTCGATTTCATTAGTTAATTTCACTTTATTCTTAGCTTTATTCTTCGAAAGATTGAAAAGTTCCAGATTTCGATCTCCTTTATCAATGCTTTTATCAACAGAACTCAATATCTTCGGATGAAATGTGCATTCCTTTAAATTTTCATTATTATTCTCATTTTTCTTGAGATTTTCGAATTTTTGGGCTTCCTTCGAAAGAATCAATAAATCCGCATGAGTGAATTCCCCGTTTTCAGGCAATTTCGTTTCCAAAGCTTGGCTTTTCAAGAATTCCTGTGTTTTTTCAGTTAATTTCTCTCTATGACTTGAAGCCAAAATCTTCGAATTTGCCAGGATAATTGGTTCGAAACTGAGTTTTTCTTGTTCAGGAAATTTCTTAAGAGTTTCATTAGAAAGTCTATTTCTATAGAAAAGTTCAAATCTCCTATGTATTTCTTTTATATCTTTCCTTTCTATTTCTAAATAGCCTTGAAAATCGATTCTTCCATATATTTTCCCTTGTTTGAGTTGAGCCCATTGTTCATAGAAATCCTTGTTATTTTGAACGATATTTCCAAGAGATAAGGTTTTCAATGGAATCATCTCATTTTCGGCTACTTCCTTGATTTCCTGATTTTCTTGCATCAATTCCTTCTTTAAACTCCTAGTCAATTTAAACCCTTCTTTTTCCTCATCGAAATTCCTCTTATTTTCATCTTTTGGCAACGCTTTCGCTGAAAACCCGTCTTTTTGAGGATCTTTGGATAATTTATATGAAAGACCTAGAATTCCTAAGGAAAATAAACATAAATTCCTTGAATTCACACCACTAAACTCTTCTCCTTTCAATGCCCACCATAACTCGAATAATAAAGTCCTTTCTCGCTCAAATAACCCTCCACCCAAATTCTCTGTATTCGTGATAAACCCCAAATTCTTCATAATTTCGCATAAAGCTAGATAATCGAATTTCGGGTCCCTACCATTTATCAGAAAAGGCCCTGAAACATTTTGAAATTCCTTAAGAAAAGCCTCAGCTATGAGTTTTTGTGAGATATTTTTCGAATTTTCAGAGATTTTAGGTTGATTTCCACCGCTTTTAGGCCGATATTCGTTTTGTAGCTTCTTTTCTTGGATTTTCTTTTCTCGAGAAAAATAATCCTGATATAATCTTTCTTCAGGCTTGCCTTCACGATTGACATGTTTCAATATTTCCTTGGATTTTTCATTGATTTTAGGAGCGAAAGTGACGTTTTCAGCGGGATTTTGTTGTTTATCAGCTGCAAAGAAATTGTCATTTCCAGGAGAACCATCTAAAGAATGGCCTTCTTCTAAATTCTTCACTTTCTTATTCAAAGCATAAAGTCTTTCATAGACAGGCATTGAATTATTATTATTATTAGTAGTATTGGCCTTTTTCTTCAAGATTTCGAGAGATTCAGGACATAATTTTGGCTTGTTGGTTTTTTCCTTTACATTACTATTGGCAATTT
>Ga0302320_10016180_pt1 | contig 15264 bp, 16 predicted proteins | sample Bog_T0_3_FD_202130 | JGI IMG/M metagenome (GOLD analysis project Ga0302320, IMG submission 202130) | Peat permafrost microbial communities from Stordalen Mire near Abisko, Sweden - Bog_T0_3 | ecosystem: Environmental > Terrestrial > Soil > Wetlands > Peat | place: Sweden: Abisko, Stordalen Mire... | reverse complement strand
CGTGGTGATGGAGATGTTGCGATCCCAGAGATTCTCGAGATGGAGGTCCACTTTTTTGCCGTGCACGCCGATATTGGCGATGTGGCCGCCCGCGGTGACGATTTTTTCGCATTACTCGAACGTGGCGGGAATTCCGACGGCCTCGATGGCGGTATCGACGCCGCGATTGGCCGTCATCTTCATAAGGGCTTCTGCAGCCTTGCCGTCCATGCTGTTGATGGTTGCTGTGGCGCCGAAGCGTTTGGCCACCTCCAGGCGGTTGTCATAAAGGTCGATCATGATGATCTCCGCAGGGGAATAGAATTGGGCGGTCAGCAGTGCGGCCAGACCGATCGGTCCTGATCCCACGATGGCGACCGTGCTTCCCGGCTCGACCTTGCCATTAAGGACACCGCACTCAAAGCTGGTTGGCAAGATATCGCTGAGCATCACCAGCGCTTCCTCATCAGCACCGTCAGGTATCGGATAGAGGCTGTTGTCTGCGTGAGGAATCCGCACAAACTCGGCCTGGGTGCCATCGATCATATTGCCAAGAATCCAGCCGCCAGTGGTGCAGTGCGAATACATCTGTTTTCTGCAATAGACGCATTTGCCGCAAGCGCTGACGCACGAAATGAGAACATGGTCGCCAGGCTTGAAAACCGTGACGGCGCCGCCGACCTGATCGACGATGCCAACGCCTTCATGACCCAGGATGCGGCCGGGCTTACAGCTCGGCAGATCGCCCTTGAGGATATGCAGATCGGTGCCACAGATCGTGGTCTTTGTGATCCTGACAATCGCGTCGGTCGGTGCCATGATTGCAGGCTTCGGGCAGTCATCCAGCGAACTCTCGCCGACTGCCTTATAGACGAGCGCTTTCATGGTGAGCGCTCCGTCTTTTGTGGACTGGGCGCGCGCGCTCGGCTTCTCGATTGTGTCAAGAACCATGGTTCTTCCACCTTTCAGATGGATTTATAAAATGCGCGATTGCTGCCTATTGGCGACCATCGTTGGGATACGACGGCCGTTGGCATTGCCTTGCGTTTTTGGCTAGTGGGTTGCTAATGGAGCGCGCCTTAACGTTCCACTTTTAAGGTGCGGGAGTTCGACAATGAGCGCTTCGCAGAATTACAAATTGGCCATCGCCCGTATTGGGACACGCGCTATCATAAAATTTCACAATGAATTTTCGGGGGCAGAATTCAGCGTGGGGGCTCGGTCCGGATACCCGGATCTGGCGGATTGCCCCAAATGCCTGGTGTCGGGGCCCTACGACGCCCTTGTCGACGAGGGCGCGGAACTGTTGCGGGCCACGCGCTTCCGGCGGATATGGCCGCTCATGTCCGGGGCCTGCACGCCTGGAGGGAAAAGCCCGAAAAAATGGCGCCCACTCGCCTATCCGGCTCGGTGGCGCTCCGTTTTTCCAAACGCACGACGTTCGCTGAGAAAAACTGGCGCGCTCGGAGAGATTCGAACTCCCGGCCCTCAGATTCGTAGTCTGATGCTCTATCCAGCTGAGCTACGAGCGCGCAACCGACCCGGGAAAAGCGCCCCGGATCAGGGCGGCGAAGCTATGGGGCGAGGCCCGCAAAGGCAAGCTGGAAGCCGTCCGCCGCCCGGACCCCCGCGACCCACCGTCGCGAGAGGGCGGATTCGGCACCAAGCCCCCGGCTTGCTGTGCAAAATGCGGTAAAGCTGGCGCCCCGGCCCTTGTCCGGCGTGGGTCGCCTCGTTAAGACTTCTCGTTAAGACTTAACGTCAGATGTCCTGCCGCCAGGCGGCAAGCGGGTTGGGTTTGGCGCGGCCAATATTCTTGGGCCTAACGCCAACAGCGGAGAGCGGCAATGAAGGGATTTCCAGCGAAAACGGGACTCAAAAGGAGCCTGATCCTGGCTTTTGCGCTGACCACGGGGCTGGGCCTGACGGCCTGTTCCGACATTGGTTCCAGTATTGACAACATGTTTGGCGGTGACACCGAAGCTGCCGCCGATGCCGGCCCGCCGCCCGATGCCGGCAGCGCCCCGGCGCCAGCCCCGACGGCCAATTCCGTTGCCAGCAATGGCGGGCTTGCGCCTTCCGTCACCATCACCCCGGTCGCCATCGAGCCGGGCGGCGACACCGGCACCGCCGTCAGCAAGACCATCCAGTCCGTGCGCGCCCAGGTTTCGGCCCTGGAAGGCAAGCTTGCCGCCAATGCCCAGCGCCTGAACGATCTGCGCAACAATGGCGCGGCCTCGGCCGGCGCCTATCAGCAATCCAAGGCGCAGATCACCACCCGGCTCCAGGTCGGCACCACCAAGGGCAATCCCGAACTGGTGAGCTTGTGGAATTCCGCCCAGTCCTCGCTGGACGCGCTGTCGGGCAATATCAACGGCCTCAATGCGCTTGGCACCGATGTCGCCACCGATTCCTCGACCGCCCATTTCGCGCTGGACCAGATCGGCGCCACCTTCAATGTTTCGGGCGCGGTGGATGAAGACCACCGCCAATTGTCGCTGCTGCAGGACGAAACCAGCCAGACCCTGGTGATGATTGACCGGTTGCTCAGCGAAGTCTCCGACGCGGTGCAGCGCCAGACCGCCTATGTCGCCAATGAGCGCGGTGGCCTCACCACATTGGCCGCCGCCATCAAGAATGGCGAACTCTATGGCGGCACCCCGGGCGTCACCGCCCAGGCGGCATCGGGCGGTGTGCAGCTTGCCACCGCTGGCGCGCCGCTGGTGGTGATCCGTTTCGATCATCCCGACGTGGATTATCAGCAGATTCTCTATGCCGCGCTGAACCAGGCGCTGCAGTCCCGTCCCAATGCCGGCTTCGAGGTTGTTGCCGTATCGCCCACCCGCGGCACCGCCGCTTCGGTGCAGATCGCCCAGACCACCGCCAAGCGCTATGCACAAGAAGTAATGCGCTCCATGACCGATATGGGCGTGCCCGCCACCCGCATGGGCGTGGCCTCGTCCACCGACCCGGGCGCCGCCGCTAGTGAAGTGCGGGTTTTCGTTCGATAAATTGCCCGTGGATTAATCAAGAAAGCCCTGCTGTCGCGGCGGGGCTTTTTGTTTTGTACGCCGCGAAAAGCGCGCCTACGATGCCTTGACGCTTTCGCGAAGGTCTTCATGAAACGCATCGCTCTGCTGTTTGCGTTCGCGGTTCTGGCATTGCCGCTCCAGCCGCCCGCACAAGCGCAAGTCACCGAGACCGTTGCCCATCGCCACATGATTGCGGCGGCCAATCCGCATGCCGCGCAAGCAGGGCTGGACATGCTGCGAGCCGGCGGCTCGGCGGTGGACGCCGCTATCGCCGCCCAGATGGTGCTGGGGTTGGTCGAGCCGGAATCCTCCGGCATTGGTGGCGGCGCCTTCATGCTGGTCTATGACGGCAAAAGCCGCAAAACCACCAGCTTCGACGGCCGTGAAATGGCGCCGGCCTCGGCCACGCCCGGGATGTTTTTGGGAGCGGACGGCAAGCCGCGGGCGCATTTCGATGCCATTCCAGGCGGGCTTTCGGTGGGCATCCCCGGCGTGGTGCGGATGCTGGACCTGGCGCACCGAAAGTACGGCAAGCTGCCTTGGGCGCGGCTGTTCCAGCCGGCCATCAAGCTGGCGGAAGATGGCTTTCCGGTGGGGCCAAAACTGGCCCGCACCATTTCCAGCTTCGCGCCCGGGGCCAAGATGCCCGACATCCGGAGCCATTTTTATCATCCCGACGGCACGCCGCTGCGGGAAGGCGAGATCTACAAGAATCCCGAATATGCCGCCAGCCTCCGCAAGATCGCGGCGGAAGGCCCGGACGGATTTTACAAAGGCGAGATTGCTGAGGCGATCGTGGGCGCGGTTCAACACGCGCCGGGCCAGCAGGGCGGCATGACCCTGGCCGATCTGGCGAATTACCGCGCCCAGGAGCGCGATCCGGTGTGCGGCGGCTACCGCCAATATCATATCTGCTCGATGGGACCGCCCAGTTCCGGCGGCATCGCGGTGTTGCAGATATTAGGTGAACTGCAACGCTTTCCGGTGTCGCAATTGCAGCCCGGCACACTCAGCAATGCCCATCTCTTTGCCGAGGCCAGCCGCCTGGCCTATGCCGACCGCGCGCAATATCTCGGCGATCCGGCGTTCGTGCATGTTCCCGTCGCCGGTCTGATTGACAAGACGTATATCGCCAGCCGTGCCGCGCTGATCGATCCGGCCAGGGATATGGGCACCGCGATGGCGGGAACGCCGCCGGATGAAAAACACGCGCGCTATGCGCCGCAGGTCAGTCCGGTGCTGCACGGCACCAGCCATATGACGATTGTCGACGATAGCGGCGATGTGGTGGCGATGACCACCTCGGTGGAATTTATCTTCGGCGCCGAAATCATGGCCAAGGGATTTATCCTGGACAACACCCTCACCGATTTTTCCTTCCAGCCGGTGCGTGACGGGCTGCCGGTCGCCAACGCGCCGGCCCCGGGCAAGCTGCCGCTCAGCGCCATGTCGCCCACCATTGTGTTCGACAGGGCGGGCCGCTTTTTGCTGTCGGTGGGATCGCCGGGCGGTCCCGCGATTATTGATTATGTCGCCCAGACGCTCTCGGCCATTCTGGACGGCAAGATGAGTCCCAAGGACGCGATCGCGATGCCGCGCGAACTCAACATGAACGGCGCCACCCTGCTGGAAAGCGGACCGGGTGTGGACAAGCTGGCGGCCGGGCTGACGGCCATGGGTCATACCGTGCAGATCCCAAGCCAGGAAGGCAGCGGCTTGCACGGCATCATGAAGGTGAAAGGCGGCTATATCGGTGCTGCCGACCCCCGCCGCGACGGTATTGCCTTGGGGGATTAACAGCCGACCGCCGCAGGCTCATTGAAATATTGTTGCGCAGCGCCTTCTGCGTTGACAGGCCTGCTTTCGCCGCCTAGAACCCGCCCTCTTTCGGGCCTTTTGCGGCCCTTTTTCGGAGCCTTGAGAACCCATGAAGCGCACCTATCAGCCGAGCAAACTCGTGCGCAAGCGCCGCCATGGCTTTCGCTCCCGCATGGCCACGGCCGGCGGCCGCAAGGTTCTGGCCCGCCGCCGGGCCCATGGCCGCAAGAAACTCTCCGCCTGAGCCGGCGGCCACGCCGCGCAACCTGACGCTCATAAAGCCGGCGCCGATAAAATTGGCCCATCTGACCAAACGTGCCGATTTTTTGGCGGCGGCGCGCGATATCCGCAAAGTGGCGGGCGCCGTCACCCTGGAACTCACCTCCACCCCCGAGGCGGCGCGCCGGGACGGCCAGGCCCGCATCGGCTTCACCGCCAGCCGCAAGATCGGCAATGCCGTGGCGCGCAACCGCGCCAAGCGGCGGCTGCGCGCGGCGTCGCGCGCCACCCTTCCCCTTTCAGGGCGCGCCGGCCATGACTATGTTCTGGTCGCCCGCGCCAGCATCCTGACGCGGGATTTCCAGGCCCTGCTTGGCGATCTTGTGGCCGCACTGACAGCGGCCCATGGCAAGCTGGATGCCGAGCTGGACGCCCGAGCAGGAGGTGGCAATTGAGCATGACAATCCGCCGCCCGACGGCCTGGCATCTGGCGTTCCGCGATCTGTGTATTGCCGGCCTGTCCGCCCCGATCCATTTTTATCGCCGCTTTCTGTCGGCGCTGCTGCCGCCTGCCTGCCGCTTCCAGCCCAGTTGCTCGGCCTATGCGCTGGAAGCCATTCACAGTCACGGCCCGCTGCGCGGACTCGCCCTTGCCATCAAGCGTCTCGCCCGCTGCCATCCCATCGCCTGGCTTGGCGGCGGTTCGGGCTTTGATCCGGTTCCCCCTCATCCAGACAGCGGCAGCCATGAACAATAAAAATCTGATCGCCGCTTTCGCGCTCTCGGCCCTCGTGCTTTTCGGTTGGCAATGGTTTGTCGCCATGCCGCAGATGCGCGCCGAGCAGGCGCGTCAGGCCGTACTCGCCCATCAGGAAAAAGCGCAAGCCCCGACGGCCGCACCTGGCGCGCCCGGCGCGCCGGGTCCCGGCCTTCCCGCCGGCGGCAGCACCTTGCACATGTCGCGCGACGCCGCGCTCAAAGCCGAAGGCGCCCGTGTCGCTATTGATACGCCGATGCTGGATGGCTCCATCGCGCTCAAAGGCGCCAAGCTGGATGATCTGCGCCTGAAGACCTATCGCGAAACACCCGACCCCAAAAGTCCGGAGATCGTGCTCTTGGCGCCCAAGAGCACCGACTTTCCCTATTACGCCGCCTTCGGCTGGATCGGCAGCAAAGCCTCCGATGCCATGCCGGGCGACCAGACGGCGTGGACGCAATCCGGCAACGGTACGCTGTCGCCCGGTCATCCGGTGACCCTGACCTGGGACAATGGCCATGGCCTTGTCTTCACCCGCATCATCGCCATTGACGACAAATACATGTTCAGCATCTCTGACAGTGTCGCCAACACATCGGGCCAGGCTGCGACGCTGTATCCCTTTGCCTATGTGGCGCGCGAAGGGGTGCCCAAGGTCACCACTTCTTACATTCTGCATCTGGGCTTTGTCGGCGTTGCCGATGGCAGCGAGGTGGACGCCAAGTATGACGACTTCAAGGAAGCTGCCACGCCGCCCAAGAGTTTTTCCTCCACCGGCGGCTGGGTCGGCATCACCGACAAATACTGGATGGCGGCCGTTATCCCGCCGCAGAATGAAACCTATAACGGCGCCTATCTGGGTTCCGATATCAATCCCAATACCAAGGCCTATCAGGCCAATTACCGCCTCAGCGCCCGCACCGTCGCGCCCGGCGCCTCGGTCACTGTCACCCACGGCCTGTTCGCCGGCGCCAAGGTGGTGGAAATATTGCGCAATTATGAAAAGAACCAGGGCATCGCGGGTTTCGACAAAGCGGTGGATTGGGGCTGGTTCTGGTTTATCACGCAGCCTCTATTCTGGCTGCTCGACGTCTTTTACAAATTTATCGGCAATTTCGGCATCGCCATCCTGATGCTGACGGTGACGGTGAAGCTGCTGTTCTTCCCGCTGGCCAATACCTCGTTCAAATCCATGAGCCGGATGAAGAAAGTGCAGCCGGAAATGGAGCGCTTGAAAAAACTGCATGCCGACGACGCGCAGAAGCAGCAGTTGGCGATCATGGAGATGTACAAGCGGGAAAAAGTGAACCCACTGACCGGCTGCCTGCCAATGTTGATCCAGATTCCGGTGTTCTTCTCGCTCTACAAGGTGCTCTATGTCACCATCGAAATGCGCCAAGCGCCCTTTTACGGCTGGATTCACGATCTTTCCGCACCCGATCCGACCTCGATCATCAACCTGTTCGGGCTGCTGCCGTTCGACCCGCACGCGGTGCTGCCGGGCTTTCTGGCGATCCTGTCGGTCGGCATCTGGCCGATCCTGATGGGCATGACCCAGTTCGTACAGACCAAGCTCAACCCCGCGCCCTCCGATCCGGTGCAGGCCAAGATGTTCGCGCTGATGCCGGTGATTTTCACCTTCATGTTCGCGACCTTCCCGGCCGGACTGGTGATCTATTACACCTGGAACAATCTTCTCACTGTCGCCCAGCAATGGTTCATCATGCACAAGGAAGGGGTGGAGATTCACCTGTTCGAGAATCTGAAGCCCAAGGGGAAGAAGAAGAATAAGGATGACTGATGCCGCCGGCGAATTCGCGAGGCTGCTTTTCGCCGGACCATGCGAGTTTATCTGGGGCGCCAGCCGGATCGACAATCTGCCGCCGCAGAGCCTGGCCGAAGTGGCTTTTGTCGGCCGTTCCAATGTGGGCAAGTCCTCGCTGATCAACGCCCTGACCGGCCGCAAGACGGTGGCGCGGGTGTCCCAGACGCCGGGCCGCACCCGCGAAATCAATTTCTTTAACCTGGGCGGCAAGCTGATGCTGGTGGACCTGCCCGGCTATGGCTATGCCAAGGCTTCTCGCGCCCTGGCCCAGGAATGGCAGACCCTTGCATTCGCCTATATGAGCGGACGGGCTACGCTGGCCCGCATCGTGCTGCTGATCGACGCGCGGCGCGGCATCATGAGCAGCGATTTGGCGGTGATGGAGCTGTTGGACCGTGCCGCCGTATCTTACGAGCTGGTGCTGACAAAATGCGACGAACAGAAGCCCGCCATGATCGCGCCCGTGCTGGCCGCGATTGCCGCCGAAGCCCGCAAGCATACCGCCGCCTTGGCAGAGACGGCGGTCACCTCCGCCCTCACCGGCGCGGGAATAGACGTGCTACGCGGCCAGTTGGCGGCGCTGGCTGGAAAAGGGTAGCGCGCTACCGCTGCCACGCGTATAAGGCCCCGGACTTTTTGGGACGCTGCGGCAATGGCCGACGATACCGACCAGGAGAAAAATCTCCGTTTGATGGCCCGCTGGCGCCAGACCGGCCGGGTGCTGGTCGAGGCGTTGCCCTTTATTCTCAAATACGACCAGAAGACCATCGTGGTGAAGTATGGCGGCAACGCCATGTCGGGCAGCGGCACCGATGATTTCTCCCAGGACATCGTGCTGATGAAACAGACCGGCATTGACCCGGTGGTGGTGCATGGCGGCGGCCCGCAGATCGGCGCCATGCTCAAGCGGCTGGGCATCAACTCCACCTTTATCGACGGACTGCGCGTCACCGACGAAGCGGCGGTGGAAATTGTCGAGATGGTGCTGACCGGCTCGATCAACAAGCAGATCGTCACCGGCATCAATGCCGCGGGGGGCCGCGCCATCGGGCTTTCCGGCAAGGACGGCAATCTGGTGGTGGCCAGGAAACTGGCCATGACCAAGACCGATCCCGTCACCGGCCAGAAAGAGGCGGTGGATCTGGGTTTTGTCGGCGAGCCCGACAAGGTCAATCCCGAAGTGCTGCATGCGATCATGAAATCGGAAACCATTCCAGTGATCGCGCCCATCGGCGTTGGGCCCAAGGGCGAAACCTTCAACATCAATGCCGACACCGTGTCGGGCGCCGTGGCCTGTGCGTTGCAGGCCGAGCGCCTGATCCTTCTGACCGATGTCGAAGGCGTGCTGGACCAGGACAAGAAAGTGATTCCGCGCCTGACGGTGCGCGAGGCGCGCGCCCTGATCGCCGACGGCACCATTTCCGGCGGCATGATTCCAAAGATACAGACCGCGATTGACGCGGTGGAAGGCGGCGTCAATGCCGCCGTTATCCTGGACGGGCGTATCCCGCATGTCCTGCTGCTCGAACTTTTCACCGAGCATGGCGCCGGAACGCTGATCACGGCCGCGTGATGCGCTATGCGCTTTTGCTGGGCCTGCTGCTTTTGCTGTTGCTGCAGCCGGCCCGCGCCGATCTCAAACTGTGCAATCGCACCAGCTATGTCCTGCAGGCCGCGACCGCGACCATCCGGAACACCGACAGCCTGACTCAGGGCTGGACCCGCATCGTTCCCGGCGACTGCGCAATCGCCATCAAGGGCCCGCTGGCCGCCAGTTATCTGGTCTATGCCCGTTCCTCGCTGGCCCATGCCGGGCCGGAGCGCGCCTGGGGCGGGTCTTTTCCGGTCTGCGTCAAGGACGGCGATTTCGTCCTGCATCAGGCCGTGACCCAGCCCTATTGCACGGCGCCCGACACCTTCGCGCTGCCCTTCGCGCCGGTGAATTTCAAAAACGGGCGCGACTGGACGATGAATTTCGACGAGACCCCCGCGCTGGCCTCGTTGATCACGGCGCAGCTGGCGGGCGTCAAGCGGCTGCTCGGCGATAATGGCTACAAGGTGGGCGCGATTGACGGACAGCCCAGCAAGCCGACCGGCGCGGCGCTGGCGGATTTCCGCAAGAAGATGAAGTTCAAAAATGGTGACGGCAACGACGTGCTGTTCGCGGCCCTGGAAAAACAGGCGCAAACCACCAGCGCCCCCCAAGGCTATACGGCGTGCAATGATAGCGGCGAGCCGCTGCTGGCGGCCATCGCCCAGACGGAATTAAAAAAAGCCACTTCGCGCGGCTGGTGGCGGATTGCGCCAAAAGCCTGCGCCCGCCTGTTGTCGGCGCCCCTGACCGGGCCGGTCTATCTTCTGGCACAGACGCTGGCGGGCGCGGCGGTGGTGGCTGGCAATGAGAAATTCTGCACCACCGCAATCGCGTTTGAAGTCGAGGGTCGCGGCAATTGCGCCGGGCGCGGCCTCAGCGAATCCGGATTTGCCGCCACCGCCGGGCGCGGACTTGCCGGCTATGTCGCTCATATCGGTGCTCAGGGACTCATTCGTTAGCGCGCCCGGTCCGTCAGAGCTGGCGCGGATCCACCCGGATATCGAAACAGGAGAGTTGCCAGCTCATCTCTTCGGGCGTGAGCGGAAAGCCAACGCCGCCCCGCGCCGGCAGCAGGGCATGGGCCGGCAGCTTCATCACAAAGGTCTGGATCTTGAACGCCACCCGCATCGAGAGTTTGGCGCGCCAGACCAGCGCCACCAGCGGCTTGGCGCGGCCGGAGGCCAGGATGCGCCGCACATTTGCTGCCGGCACCTGGGCCAGTTCGGCCAGCGCCAGAATCACGCTTTCGCGGTGACCGCCCAGCGCCGCATCCTCAACGAAATTGGCGCTCAGCGCCCCGTTCGCCTTGGCCCGGGCGACGCTGGCGGCGGCGGTGGCGGCGGCCTCGGCGGCATCGGTTTTTTCCTCAAGCCGCAGGCGCAACTGGCGGTTCAAGTGGGTGCGGGTGGCCGGCGCCAGATCATGGCGCGCCGCCAGCCGCTCGATGATCGCGGCGCCGACAAAGCCGGCGATGCGCCGGACGGCACGGGCGGAAAGATCGGCGCGCAACGCCAGCGGCAGGTGCCAGGATTCGATTTCTTCCGCTTCCGCCACCACGCGCTCAAGCGTTTCCTTGCGGATTTTTGCATCCGGATTGACCAGCAGCGCCGCCACGGCGGGAACGTCGAGCGACTGTACCAGCGTGTCACTGACTTTTTCGCTGAGCGGGCGGCGGCGCGCCACCGCCACCAGGACTTCGCGCACCTGGCCGCAGGCGATAATCTCGATCAGGTCGGCATCCGATAGCAGCGGCGAATATTCCAGCACCGGCGCGGCAACGACATGTTCCAGATCCCGCGCCAGGGTCAGCACCACATCCCGCGGCACATTGGCAAGATGCTTGATTTCCTCGGCCAGGACGGCACGCACCCGGGCGGCGGAATCGCGGGCGAGATATTCCAGCGTTTCAATCGTCAGCGCCACGGCATGGGCGCTGTCCTGCCCATTCAGGCCCGGCATAAGCCGCGCAATCTTGATCGCCAGCTCGACCCGCACATTCTCGTCATCATCCTTGGCCAAATGCCGGTTGACTGTGGCGGGCGCGGCGACATTGGCGGCCACGGCGGCGCGCGTGGCGGGCGCGCCGTGCTCGGCCAGATATTGCAGAACGGCATCGCCGGCATCGGTGCGCTGGGCCAGATCGGATTGGGTTTGCCGCGCGCGCAGCTCCAATACGTCCAGCGCATGGCGCGGACTGAGGCCGCCTTGCTCGCGCAAATCCCGATAGGGCGCGGATTTGTCCATATGCGCTCTCTCCCGGGCGAAAGTGTCGGACCGACGGCCTTAAGACCTGTTAAACAAGCGTGGTTTTCCCTGCGTTAACAATCTTGCCAGCGGCCCGGGTTAAGCCCATGTTTCGCCCGCCATGCCCGGCCATTTCCCCCAAACCTCCCAAGAAACGGCCGATCCGGGCGCCGATTTCCGGCATGTCAAACACTGGTTATTCGATCTGGACAATACGCTTTATCGCGCCGACAGCGGCGTGTTCGCGCGCATCGACGCGCGCATGACGGAATTCGTCGCAGCTTTTCTTGTTGTGGAGAATGACGCGGCCCGCGCCGTGCAGAAAACCCTGTACCGAGAGCACGGCACCACGCTGAACGGATTGATCAAGCTGCATGGCATCGACCCGGAGCCCTATCTGGATTTCGTACACCAGATCGATCTGTCGGACCTGAAGCCCGATGAGGCGCTGGCTTTCGCCATCGAAAGACTGCCGGGCCGCCGTTATGTCTTCACCAATGGCTGCGCCCACCACGGCCGGCGCGTGCTGGCGCGGCTTGGCCTGAGCCATCTGTTCCACGGCATCTGGGATATTCGCGATCTGGGCTTTGTGCCCAAGCCCGAACCCGCCGCCTACCGCTCCATTTTGGCGCAGGGCGGCTTTGCCCCGGGCGCGGCCGCGATGTTCGACGACATCGCGCGCAATCTGGTGGAGGCGCATGCCCTGGGCATGACCACGGTCTGGCTGAACACCGAGGATGTCTGGGGCCACCAGGGACCGGAATTTCCGGTTGCGTCCGCGCTGCATATAGACCATGAAACCAAGGATCTCACCCAATTCTTAAACCGCATCAGGATTTGAAATGACCGATTTGGCGGGCAGCATTGAAGCGGCCTGGGAGCAACGCGAAAGCCTGAGCGTCACCAGCAAAGGCGCGCCGCGCGATGCCGTGGAAGCGGCGCTGGAAGGCCTGGACAATGGCAGCCTCAGGGTCGCCGAAAAGATCGGCGGCCAGTGGCAGGTGCATCAATGGCTGAAGAAGGCCGTGCTCCTTGCCTTCCGCCTCAATGACATGAAAATCATAGAAGGTGCGCCCGGCGGAGCGGTGTGGTGGGACAAGGTGGATTCCAAATTCCTCGGCTGGGACGCGGCGCGGTTTCGCGCCGCCGGGTTCCGGGCGGTGCCCGGCGCGATTGTGCGCCGTTCCGCTTTCATCGCCAAAGGCGCGGTCCTGTTGCCCAGCTTTGTCAATGTCGGGGCACGGGTGGGCGAAGGCACCATGATTGATACCTGGGCGACGGTGGGGTCCTGCGCCCAGGTCGGGGCGCATTGCCATATTTCGGGCGGGGCCGGGCTGGGCGGGGTGCTGGAGCCGCTGCAGGCCGCGCCCACCATCATCGAGGATAATTGCTTCATCGGCGCCCGCGCGGAAGTGGCCGAAGGCGTCATTGTGGGCGAAGGCAGTGTTCTGTCCATGGGGGTTTACCTGTCCGCTTCGACCAGGATCGTCGACCGCGCCACGGGCGAAATTCACCTGGGCAAAGTGCCGCCCTATTCGGTGGTGGTATCGGGTTCGTTGCCGCAGGAAAAAGGTCCGTCGCTTTATTGCGCCGTGATCGTCAAACGGGTGGACGAAAAAACCCGCGCCAAGACTTCCATCAACGATCTGCTGCGCGACTGACGGGGACGGAATGAGCATAGACGCGGTCTCTCTTGCTAAAAGATTGATACGCTGCGCCTCGGTCACGCCGGCCGATGCCGGCGCGCTGGCGATTCTGGAAGCGGAATTGAAACGGCTGGGCTTTGCCTGCCACCGCCTGCGCTTTGAAGAAGCGGGCACGGCGGCGGTCGAAAATCTCTATGCCCGCATCGGCAACGACGCGCCGCATTTCTGTTTCGCCGGCCACAGCGATGTGGTGCCGCCCGGCGAAGGCTGGCAATACCCGCCCTTCGCGGCGGAAATTCACGACGGTATTTTGTATGGCCGCGGCGCCGCCGACATGAAATCTGCCATCGCCGCCTTTGTCGCGGCGGCGGAGCGCGTGTTGGCCGCAGGGCCGGTCAAAGGCTCGATCAGCCTTTTGATCACCGGCGACGAGGAGGGCGTGGGCGTCAACGGCACGCCGAAAATGCTGGCCTGGCTGAAAGACAAGGGCGAAAAGCTGGATCATTGCGTGGTGGGAGAGCCCACCTCATCCACCCGCGCCGGCGACACGCTGAAAATCGGCCGCCGCGGCTCGATCAATTTCAAGCTGGTGGTGACCGGGGCGCAGGGCCATGTCGGCTATCCGCAAAAGGCGAAAAATCCCATACCGGTGCTGGCGCGGCTGGTGACCCAGTTGGCGGACCATACCCTGGACAAGGGCAACGCCCATTTCGATCCCTCCAGCCTGTCCTTCACCAGCATGGATGTCGGCAACGACGCCACCAATGTGATTCCCGGCGTGGCGCGCGCCGCCTTCAATATCCGCTTCAACGACAAGCACACGCCGGAAAGCCTGATCGGCTGGGTGAGCGACCGAAGCCAGCGCCTGGCCAAGGAAAGCGGCTGCGGCATCAAGGTCGAGCATCTGGTCAGCGGCGTGTCCTTTGTCACCACGCCGGGAGTATTCACCCAGATGGTCAGTGACACCGTGGCCAGCGTCACCGGACAGTCGCCTTTTTTCTCCACCACCGGCGGCACCTCGGATGCGCGCTTTATCAAGGATTTCTGCCCGGTAGTGGAATTGGGGTTGGCGGGCGCCACCATGCACAAAATTGACGAAAGCGTCGCCGTGTCGGAGATCGCGGCCTTAACCGATATCTATGCCGCGCTGCTGACGGCATACTTCAAAAAGCCTCCGGTATGAGTGACGCTCGCCCGCTCGGAATTTTCGATTCCGGGATGGGCGGGTTGACGGTCATGCGTGCGCTCCGGGAAAAACTTCCGAACGAGAATTTCATTTACCTGGGCGATACCGCGCGCCTGCCTTACGGCACCAAAAGCGGCGATACCGTGACGCGCTATGCCATCCAGGCGGCCCGCGCCCTGATCGCCCGCGACATCAAGATGCTGGTGGTGGCCTGCAACACGGCCTCGGCGGTGGCGCTGCCGATCCTGGAAACAGCGCTGGCGCCGCTGCCGGTGATAGGGGTGATCGCGCCGGGCGCGGAAGCCGCGGTGGCGGTGGCCAAGGACGGACCCATTGCAGTGATGGCCACCGAAGGCACCGTCAAAGGCGGCGCCTATGTCCGCGCCATCCAGGCGCTGTCGCCGCGCATGCCGGTGGTGCAGCAGGCCGCGCCTTTGCTGGTGCCGCTGGCGGAAGAGGGCCTGATCCAGGGCGAGATCGCCCGTCTGGCGGTGGAGCGCTATGTCAAGCCGCTGCTGGCTACCGTGCCGCGGCCACGCGCCCTGGTGCTGGGCTGCACCCATTTTCCCGCCCTGAAGGAGATGATCGCGGCTGTGGCCGGCCCCGATGTAACGCTGGTCGACAGCGCCGAGACCACGGCGCTGAGCGTTGCGCGGCTGCTGAAAGACAAGGGCTTGTTGAATGACGGACCGGGCGGGTCGGCGCTGTTCCTGGCCACCGATGCACCCGACCGTTTCGCCAACGTCGGCGAGATTTTTCTCGGCAGCCCAATTGATCCGGGCACTGTCGAAGTGATCGATATCTAGTGGATAAAATCTGACATTTGAATCCCGGATGGGATTCCCCGGTGGGCGTGGGCGTGCGAGTCTGTGGGATGCGCACAGGAATCTCTCTCATTGTTAGCCCCGCCGTTCGCCGCCGCTTGAAAGCCGTGGCCCGGAACCGCAACAGCCCCCAGAAGCAT
>Ga0302320_10016178_pt1 | contig 15266 bp, 13 predicted proteins | sample Bog_T0_3_FD_202130 | JGI IMG/M metagenome (GOLD analysis project Ga0302320, IMG submission 202130) | Peat permafrost microbial communities from Stordalen Mire near Abisko, Sweden - Bog_T0_3 | ecosystem: Environmental > Terrestrial > Soil > Wetlands > Peat | place: Sweden: Abisko, Stordalen Mire... | reverse complement strand
TTTTCATCCGTGTCTGCCGCCAGGACCGGCAATCCGATCATCACATACGGGTCGCTTAAAGCCGCGGATGGTTTGAAATTTGCCCGGTACAATCCAATCGCTTCAAATAGCATCCCCGGTGCGAACTGTCCGGCAAAGGCGAATGGCAGACCGAGCATGGCCGCCAGTTGCGCGCTAAAAGTGCTCGATCCCAGCAGCCACAATGGCACTCGCGTGTCCGTTCCCGGAATTGCTTGGATGCGTTGATGCGGCGAAGCCGGACCAAAATAGGTCATCAATTCCTGAACCATCTCCGGAAATCTTTCGCCTGCATGTGGATCACGCGCGATGACATGCGCGGTCCATTGATCGCAACCCGCGGCCCGCCCAAGGCCCAAGTCGATGCGCCTCGGATAAAGCGTTTCCAGCGTGCCAAACTGTTCCGCAATGATCAGCGGCGCGTGATTCGGCAGCATAATGCCGCCGGAACCCACCCGAATGGTATTGGTCGCGCCGGCCACGTAACCGATCAATACCGCAGTTGCCGCGCTGGAAATTCCGGGCATGTTATGATGCTCCGCCAGCCAAAATCGCCGATACCCCCACCCCTCAACATTTTGTGCGAGCGTCAAGGTGTTGCGAAAACTTTCCGCAATCGTTCCGCCCTCGCGAACCGCCGCCAGATCCAGCACGGACAGAATAATTTTGAAATCCGATTTCATTATGCCGCCTCGCGCAAAAAGGGATAATCCGTATAGCCCTTCGCGCCGGGAATGACCATACGGTTGGGAAGATTCCACGCGCCAATATGAACGGCGACAAAAAGAGAGGGCATATTTTATTTTCGGTAATTTTAAACAATTGATTTAACTCCGGACAATTGTTCGATACCCATCGAACCTACTTCCGGTTTTCGCGCCTGTCAAAAGCAATTCGACCATTGTCGAACCATCGCTTTGGTGGCATCTTATCTCGTCGTGAAAAGATATTCCCATCCGGCGCTGCGTGAGGTTTCGCTGCCTGCCGTGATGCATGCATTGTCTGATCCCTGCCGGGTGACCATCGTCCGCGAACTGCTGGCGGCCAAGGGACGTTCACTCACCTGCGGCGAAATTCGACTCAAGATTTCCAAGGCAACGCGCTCGCACCACTTTGAAGTGCTGCGCGCCGCGGGAATTATCTTCACCCAAGTGGAAGGCACCAAATGCATGACCTCCTTGCGCCGCCGGGACTTGAGCAAACATTTCCCCGGGTTGCTGAAATTGGTCGGATCAGCAAAATAAAGCCCTCCGCGATCAGCCCCAGAGCTGCCGGTCCAACGAACGATATTGAATGGCTTCGGAAATGTGGTCGCTCTCGATCTGGTTCGCGCCGGCCAGATCGGCGATCGTCCGCGCCACTTTCAAAATACGGTCGTACGCCCGCGCGCTAAGATTGTATTCGGTCATCGCCATCTTCAGCAAATTCTGGGTCGTCTCCGTCAGCTCACAATATGCCTTTAGCTCCCGCGAACCCATGCGCATATTGCACGTCAACTTGGGACGGCTGGCGAAACGACTCTGCTGCCGTTCGCGGGCGGCGTCCACGCGTTGGCGGATTTGCGCCGAAGTTTCGCCGGGCGGTGCGGCGCTCATGTCGCGAAATTTGACCGATGGCGCTTCCACATGGAGGTCGATGCGGTCCAACAACGGCCCGGAAATCCGGCCGAGATAATTTTGGATTTCCCGCGGGGTGCTGCGCGATTCGCCGGGCATTTTTCCGTCCGGCGTTGGGTTCATGGCGGCCACCAGCATGAACTGCGAAGGAAAAGTCATGGTGCCGGCGGCCCGGGAAATGGTCACCCGCCCTTCTTCCAACGGCTGCCGCATGGTTTCCAAAACGCTGCGTTTGAACTCCGGCAACTCATCCAGAAACAAGACCCTGTGATGCGCGAGGGAAATTTCGGCGGGGGGTCGGATTGCTGTTGCCTCCCAGCAAACCGGCATCGCTGGCGGTATGATGCGGCGTGCGGAACGGACGCCGGGTGACGAGCGCCTAGCCCGGTGCGAGCAAGCCGATGATGCTGTGAATCTTGGTGGTCTCCAGCGCTTCGTCCAACGTCAATGGCGGGAGAATGCTGGGCAACCGCTTCGTCAGCATCGATTTTCCCGTGCGAGGCGGACCAATCAACAGGACGTTGTGACCGCCGGCGGCGGCGATTCCAAGGGCGCGCTTGACGTTTTCCTGGCCTTTGACGTCCAAGCAATCCAGTTCCTCTTCGTAGGGCTGGTCAAAAATGGATTTGGTGTCCACCTTGACCGGAGCGATTTGAATTTCGCCTTCCAAAAACTGCGCGGCTTCCCGCAGGTTTTGCACCGGCACGACTTGCAACCTTTCGACGACCGCTGCTTCCGGAGCATTTTCCACCGGCACCAGCACTCCGACTTTGCCTTCGGCACGGGCGCGCTAAGCCACCGGTAAAACGCCTTTGCAGGGGCGCACCGCGCCGGTCAGGGCGAGTTCACCAAGGATCGCAAAGTTATCCAGTTGATCGGTTTCCAACTGTTCACTGGCGGCGAGCATGCCGATGACGATGAGGGTATCGACCCAGCCTTCGTTTACTTCCACTTTCACTGAATAAGCTCAACACCATTGACCGCCGCCGAACAGACCCGTGCTAACATGCGTAATTCTCGCCCATTTGCGCCCCCTATGGCAATCGCGATCTTTTGCCAACGAGAGAGCGCAAGCAACGCAGAGCAATTAGCTTTGTGGTTAAAGTGTGAATGTCTAAGCTGGGCTAAAGTCGGGCCGAGCCGCCGCAGAAAGCAAAATCAGAAAAAACCATGCCAAGAAAACGAACCGAACTAAGGGGTGACCCCGCTCATGGTTGACATTCCCGACTGAAATTGAGAAGTTTTTGGGGCTGGACAACGCTTACATTTAAGAAAACTCTTGGCCGACGTTTTTAACTGATTTTGCAAACTCAAGGACTCATGCCACCAACCGTTACCGAAGGATTCATTCCGTTCAAGGGCTATCGGACTTGGTACAAGATTGTGGGGGCACAGGAAGACGTCGGCAAGCTTCCACTTCTGCTTCTACATGGCGGACCCGGCGCGTGCCATGATTACTTGTGGTCCCTGGCAGCCTTGGCGCATACGGGCCGGCGGGTGATTTTTTACGACCAACTCGGGTGCGGTTTGTCCCATATAGATGTCTCCAAACCGGAAATGTGGACGGTTGATTTGTATTGCGAAGAGATTGACACGATTCGCGAGGCACTCGGCCTTGAGAGAATCCATCTTCTCGGGCAGTCCTGGGGCGGAATGTTGGCGATGGAATATTTGATTCGCCAGCCACCGGGTGTTGTGAGTGCGACGATTGCCAGTTCTCCAGCCAGCATGATTCAGTGGGTACAGGAAGCCAACCGCTTGCGCAAAGAATTACCTCCTGCAATTAACGCGATCCTCCTGAAACACGAGGCCACCGGAACGACCAACTCGCCGGAGTATCATTCCGTCATGATGGAGTTCTACAACCGCCATGTGTGCCGTGTGGTGCCCAACCCTGATTACGTGAAGCGGACCTTTTCCAAGTTGGAAGAACATCCCGAGGTCTATCATACCATGAATGGACCGAGCGAATTCCACGTTACGGGCACTCTCAAGAATTGGGACGTTACCGGTCAATTGTCCCGGATCAATGTTCCGACCCTTGTCACCTCTGGCAAGTACGACGAGGCGACTCCACTCATCGCGCGGACGGTGCATGAGGGAATCCGAGGTTCGGAATGGACTCTGTTCGAAAACAGTTCCCATATGGCGCATGTGGAGGAAGCAAAGTCATATATGCGCGTTTTGGAGAACTTCATCGGTCGGCACGAGCCCTGAGTGACTAGAGCGGCTGAAGGGAAGCGAACCCTTCTTTCATCGAAATTGCAGGCTGTGTGCTCTGCTCTTAAGAGTCAGTCTAGGGGTCAAACTATAGTTTGGACCCACGGCCGCATTCCAGGAAAGCAGGCAACTTGGTGTCAAACACAGGGAAATTTATGACGTGGGGCATACCTTGGGGGTCTGATGAGTCACAAAATTTTCCCTTTTAAGGCTTTGCAGAATTGAGGAGGTTACAAGAAACAATTAGAGTCAGGGTGTCGCCCCGCCAGCATTCACTTCCACTTCCACTGGATAAGCTTCAATACCATTGACCCCCGACGAACAAACCCGTGCTAACGTGCGCGAAGTCTCTCCCATTTGCGCCCCCTATGGCAATCGCGATCTTTTGCCAACGAGGGAGCGCAAGCAACGCAGAGCAATTAGCTTTGTGGTTAAAGTGTGAATTCCTAAGCCGGGCTAAACTCGGGCCGATCCGCCGCAGAAAGCAAAATTCAGAAAAAACCATGCCAAGAAAACGAACCGAACTAAGGCCTGACCCCGCTCATGACCCCGCTCACGGAGCGTAACGGGTGAAGACAAGATCGCGAGATTCGATAGCCTGATGGCAGGGGAAGCAGCCTTGAAGCACCGCTTTGCTGGCAGGCAGACCTTCGTTGAATTGTGCGAACCCCCAACCGCCCGTGGCGGCATATTTTTTGGATTCCTTGATCATGAACTGAATTCCGTTCGCCGGCGGGCCCGCCACGAAAGACTGGCGCCGGCCAAAGACATCATTGTTTTCCTCCGAAGGGATATAACTCCAAGCTAGCCGGGCAATGATCGCACCGTCCGGGAACGGAAGCTTCCCTTCCCGATACGCCTTGACCGCAAGAACGGAGATCGTTGAGGTTGCCTTTTTCATGGGCCACGGAGATCAACTTCCAGTCGCGATATCCGGGAGGGATCTCGGCAACGAAGACCGGGAGACCATCTGGAATATCGAACTGCGCACCGAAGGCTTTATCGTTGATTCCACCCGTTTTTTCTCGTGACTGAAGGGTGGATTCCTGCGCCTGCGCGTCATGTCTGATGATGATAAAAACGATGGCCAAAGCGGCTCCCACGAGGAGAATTGAAAAGCGGGTTTTCATTTTCATATTGAGTCAGGCTTGTGTCTAAAGTCGAAGTTCAGTTGCCTGGGGTTTTTCGCCGTGGGGCTCGGGCGCGACGTTGCGAACGACGCCCGAGTTCCCTTGGCGATTGGTTCCGGTTGTTCTTTGGAATTTATCGATTTACCGCGTTGCCTTGAATTCCGCGCAGTGGTCGAAACGCCGCGCGAAGTTCTTCCGCGTAGAGTTCAGGTTCCTCCCATGAGGCGAAATGCCCGCCCTGGTTCACCTCATGAAAGTAGCTGAGCGTGGGATAAGCCCGCTCGGTCCAAGTGCGCGGGGCCTGATAAATCTCGCCGGGAAAAACCGTCACGGCGACGGGGATCTTGATATCGGCGGTCTTCTGGTCGGCGGCGTTGAAGTTATTATTATTGTTCTCCCAGTAAAGCTGAGCGGAAGAAATGGCGCTTTTCGACAACCAGTAGAGTGTGATGTCGTCCAGCATCTCATCTTTGGTAAGCGACCGCTCGGGATCGCCGCCGCTATATGTCCACTGGGCGAACTTGTCATACATCCAAGCCGCCAGCCCCACCGGTGAATCCGTCAATCCGTAGCCCACCGTTTGTGGACGAGTCACCATCATGATGCCATATCCCGCATTCTTCTTGAAGAAAGTGCTAAGCGAGTCATACGCGGCCTTCTCTTTGACCGACAATCCGGCCGGCGCCGGATCGCCCGTGTTCATGGCTTTGGCAACTTCGGCCGGCACCGTTGCCGGCATGTTCACGTGGATGCCCAACAAACCAGCCGGCGCCTGACGGCCCATCGCATCCGCGATCACCGAACCCCAATCGCCGCCTTGAGTCACATAGTTTTTGTATCCCAGACGTTTCATCAGTACGTCCCAGGCGTGTCCGATGCGGTCAGGATTCCAGCCCGTGGTTTGCGGTTTGCCGGAGAACCCATAGCCGGGCATCGAAGGCATCACGACATCGAAGGCGTCTTCCGCACGGCCGCCATAGGCGGTGGGATCGGTAAGTGGACCAATGGCTTTCACGAGTTCCAGAATCGAGCCCGGCCAGCCGTGCGTGATGAGCAGCGGCATCGCATTCGGTTGCCGGGATTTCACCTGGATGAACTGAATGTCAATCCCGTCGATCTCGGTCACAAACATCGGCAAAGCATTCAGCTTCGACTCAACTTTGCGCCAGTCATAGCCCGTCCCCCAATAGTTGGCGAGTTCCTCGAGTGTTGCCAACTGCACGCCTTGGGATTGATCCGAAACCGTCTCCTTTTCGGGCCATCGCGTTGCCAACACGCGATTGCGGAGGTCGGCGAGGTCTGCTTCCGGCACTTTAATTTTAAAAGGACGGATGGCGGCGGGGTTGTCCGCTGCAGCGGAGTTTAGATCCCCGGCCGCCGACATTGTCAAGATGCTGGCCGCGAGGGCGAGCGATGCTATGGTGGCCGTTTTGGCGCACGGCCAGCATTTAATTGCGGTCGCATGGAGTTCAATTGGTTTGGTTGTTTTCATATGTGTTTTTGGTTTTTTTTGTTTATCTGGTTTATTTGTCCGTCTTGAGTTGGTGTTGAACAAAAGTAAGTGTGAACTGTTTTCGACCATTTGTTTGCCTGCCAGCGAGTTGGGGCGGCGGGCCGGGAAATATATCTTCCGGTAAAGTCCCCGCTGCTTCCATCTGCCAGTCAACGACAAACGCATCGTTGTCCGCTTTAGTGTCGGGCGACTTGCTGATGAATCTTTTGTTTACCGGCGAGGGCCTCTGCTGCGGCCCGTCATTCTTCATAACCAAGACAATGTGTTTCTCATTCATGAGATGAGATTAACACTCGGATCGGGTTGGGTGGTAGTATACCTTGGTGTGAGACGACTAAACCGAAGTCGAAGTCACGGGATCCCTCCGCGATGCGTGTCGCCAAATGTAATTCCACGCCCTCTGCTTGTGAGCGGAGCGCTGGATGGCTTGAAGTTTTTTAGGGGGAGGAACTCTGCAAGCCTGTGGGGCCAGGCAGCTAGCTTCAGGGCCGGCGTTCGGACTGATTGGCGAGGCCTAACTTCTCCGAAATGCGCACGAGCTCGGGTAGTGATTGGACCCGCATTTTCTTCATCGCCTGCCCGCGCTGAATTTTTACCGTGATCTCACTTGTGCCCAGTTCGGCGGCGATTTGCTTGTTCAAGCAGCCCTTGACCACCAAACCCATCACTTCCCGCTCGCGAGGCGTGAGCGTGTCATAACGGGCGCGCAGTTCCGCCGTTTCGGCACGTTGCTGGCGGGCTTCGCGATCATGCGCAATCGCCTGCTGAATCGCGTCCAGTAACTCCTGATCACGGAAGGGCTTGGTGAGAAACTCAACGGCCCCTGCCTTCATCGCGCGCACACTCATCGGGATGTCCCCATGGCCGGTGATGAAAATGATGGGGATCGCGTTGTTCGCAGTGGCCAATTCACACTGCAAGTCCAATCCGCTCAATCCCGGCAACCGTACATCCAGCACCAGACAGGCTGGCACGTCCGGCCGGCCATGGCCCAGAAATTCCCGGGCGGATGAAAATGTCTCCACGTTCAGGTCAACGGAACGGATGAGGCTGCTGAGCGCTTCGCGGACCGAGGCATCGTCATCCACGACGAACACGGTGGGGCCAAGGGATTTTCCGGCCGCTTTGGCTGATGGCTTCACGCGTCACCTCCCTCGGCGATGGGCAAGGTGAACTTGAACGTGGCACCGGGGCCGTCGTTGGCCTCGGCCCATAGACTGCCGCCGTGCCCATTAATGATTGAACGGCTGATTGCCAGCCCCATCCCCATGCCTTGTGGTTTGGTGGTATAAAATACTTCAAATAATTGGTCCATTTGCTTCCGGTCGAGTCCGATCCCGGAATCCTGAACGGCCACGAGTATGCACCCGCCTTCGGAACCTTTCGTCTGGAGGCGCAATATCCCCGCTGCCTGACATTATGCAGTATCATTTTAGGTTGGCATTTGCAATCTTTGGCCGGTTTTCAACGGATCAATCCGACGGAATGATTCATAAAGACTTACATCAAAAAAAGCGGCGGTTTTGCAGGCTGCTGTGAGGGTTTCATCGTTTAGAGATGTCTTAGGTTTTCGTTCGCCGGGTCGAGCGCGGCGCGTATTGCTCGGAGCAAGGCTTCCTCGCTAAATGGCTTGGGCAGGAAATCAATGGCTCCCGTGCGAATCGCCTGCTTCCGGACTTCCTGATTTTCGTGGGCGGAAATAAAAACAATGGGGATATCGCGGTTTGCGGACGTCAAACGCCGCTGTAGTTCCAAACCGCTCATGCCCGGCATTTGCACGTCAAGAATAAGACACTTTGTCTCACCCAAATAGCGCGACGCAAGAAAGTCTTCGGCAGAAGAAAAAACCTCCACCCTAAACCCGTTGGACTTCAGAAGGCTGGTCGTCGCTTCACGGACGGACTGATCGTCGTCGACAATCGAAATCAACGAAACTAGCAAGTTTGCCTTTTCACTCATGGGAAGACTTTAACTCCCACGTAGTCGTGCCCGCTATAATACCTTGGTGTTAACCAGCGCGCCTCCGCGATCAACCCCAGAGCTGGCGGTCCAACGAACGATATTGAATGGCTTCGGAAATGTGGTCGCTCTCGATCTGGTTCGCGCCGGCCAGATCGGCGATCGTCCGCGCCACTTTCAAAATACGGTCGTACGCCCGCGCGCTCAGATTGTATTCGGTCATCGCCATCTTCAGCAAATTCTGCGTCGTCTCCGTCAGCTCGCAATATGCTTTCAGCTCCCGTGAACCCATGCGCGCATTGCACGTCAACTTGGGACGGCTGGCGAAACGAGTCTGCTGCCGCTCGCGGGCGGCAACTACCCGTTCGCGAATTTGAGCGGAGGTTTCACCGGGCGGTGCGGCGCTCATGTCGCGAAATTTGACGGATGGCACTTCCACATGCAGGTCGATGCGATCCAATAGCGGCCCGGAAATCCGGCCGAGATAATTTTGGATTTCCCGCGGCGTGCTACGCGATTCGCCAGGCATTTTTCCGTCGGGCGTGGGGTTCATTGCGGCCACCAGCATGAATTGCGAGGGAAACGTCATGGTGCCGGCGGCGCGCGAAATGGTCACCCGGCCTTCTTCCAACGGTTGCCGCATGGTCTCCAATACGCTCCGTTTGAACTCGGGCAATTCATCGAGAAACAAGACGCCGTGATGCGCGAGGGAAATTTCTCCGGGAGTCGGATTAATGTTACCTCCGAGCAAACCAGCATCGCTGGCGGTATGATGCGGCGTGCGAAACGGTCGGCGGGTGACAAGTGCCTGGCCAGGTGAGAGCAAACCAACGATGCTGTGAATCTTGGTGGTCTCCAGCGCTTCCTCCAAGGTCAGCGGTGGGAGAATGCTGGGCAACCGTTTCGCCAACATCGATTTTCCCGTGCCGGGCGGCCCAATTAGCAGGACGTTGTGACCACCGGCGGCGGCGATTTCCAGGGCGCGTTTGACGTTTTCCTGGCCTTTGACGTCCAAGAAATCGAGTTCCTCTTCGTAAGGCTGATCAAAAATGGATTTGGTATCCACCTTCACGGGAGCAATTTGGATTTCACCTTCCAAAAACTGAGCGGCTTCCCGCAAGTTTTGCACCGGCACGACCTGCAATCCTTCGACAACCGCTGCTTCAGGAGCATTTTCCACCGGCACCAGCACGCCGACTTTGCCTTCTGCCCGGGCGCGCAAGGCCACCGGCAAAACGCCTTTGCAGGGACGAACTGCGCCGGTCAGGGCGAGCTCGCCAAGGATCGCAAAGTTATCCAGTTGATCGGTTTCCAACTGTTCACTGGCGGCGAGCATGCCGATGGCGATAGGGAGGTCAAAGCTGGGGCCTTCTTTTTTGACGTCCGCTGGCGCGAGGTTGATGGTGGTGCGCCCCATGGAGAATTTGTAGCCGGAATTGGTCAACGCGGTCGTGACCCGGTCGCGCGATTCTTTAACCGCCGCATCCGGGAGACCTACGATAACGATGAGGGTATCGCCCCAGCCAGCGTTGACTTCCACTTCCACTGGATAAGCTTCAATACCGTTGACCGCCGCCGAACAGACCCTTGCTAACATGCGGAAGTCTCTCCCATTTGCGCCCCTCATGGCAATGGCGATTTTTTGGTTCGCTGCGACAGAATCCATGCGTGTTCGAGTACAAACAGGGACCGCTGACACGCCAACCCCGGGGCCAAATAAGTCAATATTCATCCGGACTCCTGATTGACTTCTGCCTTGGCCCGTTCCTAATAGCCCGCTCGGGGGGGATTCACCGTCGCTACGGCTATGGTAGACAGGCCCACCTTCGCCAAAGGCCAGGGTTGACATGTGCGCCTGCTTCACGCCTCGTGCACACCTAAAAACCCCCGCCACCGTTCATTTACGATTTTGTAGAGTCGAGGAGTGGCGCGGTGATGTTTAGACAGGCCATAGCCGTTGCCGACCCTTTCGGTTGCCGGTGCCTGAATAGCTTGTCCTGCATTCCGTTTCCACTCCCCGCTCATCAAACCGGACGTGCGGGTTTACCGCATCCGGCTTTCGTTCAAGAGGTCTCATGTTTTCGCCCACGAGGAGTTGCCGGCGCTACCTTCGAGTCGAAACAAGCCCACCTGTTGATGCAGATAGGCAGGTGCGTAACGCTTCGGGCGGGTACCGCGACTTAGGTGTTTGCCGTTCAACCACTGTCGCAGCCGATGCCGGGCGTGGTCATCGACCAGACGATAGGCTCGGCTGACGGCGCCAAGGCAAAAATAGTTGCCCCAGCCGCGCAAGGTTCGATTGAGTTCTTCTACTATCGTTTCGACGGGCTTCCCATAGGAGTTCCGCTGTGTCATCAAGCTGAGTTTATCGCAAAAGACGCTGATTCGCTTGCGTGAGGGCCGCGTCCCAATAAAGGATCGCCCCGTCTTGGGCGAATAACAGCGGCCCAGTGTGTAGCCGAGGAAGTCAAAACTTTCCTCGGGCACCCGGCACACCCGCGTCTTCTGTTCGTTCACCGTCAGCTTGAGTTTGCTCATGATCGTTTGCATTTGCTTTCGCGCCTCAGCCGCTTCCCGGCGGCAGAGGATCACGAAATCATCCGCATAAACCACCACGCGCGCTTGCAGCTTCTCCTCCCAACGCATTCGCTTCCAACCTAAAACAAATCGCCGCATGTAGAGGTTACTGAGTAATGGCGAGATGGGCGCACCCTGTGGTGTGCCCCGGCCACTATCCTTGGCGACCGTCGTACGGCGTTTGCCGCCCCGTTGGTCGTCTTCCTCCACCGGCGTTTGCAACCACGCCTTGATGAGGGCGAGCATGGCTCCGTCGCTGATGCGACGCGCCACACTTTTCAACAATTCGTGGTGTGGAATCGAATCGAAGTAGCCGCTCAGATCGCAGTCAACCACTTCGCGATGTCCTTGGTTGAGCAGCCCGTGGATGGTGCGGATCGCGTCGTGCGCGCTGCGTCCACAACGATATCCGTACTGCTCCTCGGGCAGGTCCGCTTCAAAGATCGGTTCCAACACGACGACCGCTGCCATCTGTGCCACCCGATCCTTGATGCAGGGAACCCCCAAAGGCCTTTGCTTGTCGCTACCGGGCTTGGGTATCCAGACCAGGCGCCCCGCTTGGGGCCGATAGCTTTTCTCTCGCAATTCCTTGCCCAGTTCTGCCAGCCAGCCGTCCACTCCGCCTCTTTCGATCTGAGCGAAGGTCACGCCGTCCACTCCGGGCGCGCCACCGTTGGCACGGCAGCACCGCCAGGCGTGGAACAACACGTCCTTGCGATACAGTTTGTCGTAGAGGCTGTGAAACCGGCAGGCCGGTTCCCTCTTCGCTTTGTCATGTAATGCCTGCTGAAGCTCCCAGACGCTCTTCGGAGTTGTTAGGCTTGCGCCAATCTCCTCGCCTTCGCTTCTTGGGGCATCGCTCTGGAACCAAGGTCCCTTCCCTCCACCGGCGTTACCCGGCTTCTCCGGTACTACGGACCTCTCCGCCATCCCACCCTGCTCGGTCCATTCCTCGCGGAATCCCCGATATTTGCGCGGGATGGGACTTCCCGTGTTGCCACAGGTCTCCTTTGGTGAACATGCCGTCACCCATGCCCCGGTGAACTCGGGCGGCGTTTCTTTCGCTCGCGTACCGTCCGATGGCAGCCTTCCCCGTGTCTGAACCGGGTCGGCGTTCACATTAGATGGTTTCGGGACTTGCTCAGTGTTCATTCGTATTACGGCCTGTTCCCTCGCTGACCCGCTACCGGGCCTTTGGCACCAAGGGCTTCGTGGCTTTCATTGCTTCCAGCCACGCCTCGGCTGCTTCCGGCAGGAGCGTAAGTTGCCGGGTGGGCATCATCTCTCGACCAGCCCACGGGAGTCCTAGACCTTTCCACGGCGCACTCAGACAGACTCTCAGATGACCATGTCGCAAAGGGCTGTCGTTCCAACCCCCTTCCGCTTGACTATTGGACGCGATTGCGCAGAATTTGTGGAGAATCAGCTTGGGAGGCGTGTGTGCCCCCCAAGGCAGCGAGGCGAAATAATCATCCAACGGAGTCAAAATGAACAGCAGGCGCGCCACATTCTTTTTTCGGTGGTTTCATGGAAAATCATTTTTTCTCGCCGCTGGCGTTTCGCTGGCGCTGGCAGTTTTCCTGCTCCCCGAAATCATTCAAGCGCAGCCGTCTTTTATAATCCCGCTACTTTCGTTCTCCCTCCAAAACACACCGTCGGCTGGGTTGGTTTTGGGGCCAGACAACGAGCTTTATGGCGTCGCCGACAACTCCGGTAGCATCACCAATCCCGGCAACATTTTCAAACTTAACCGCGATGGCACGGGATACCGAATCATCCATCAATTCACCAATAACCCCGATGGCGCGCATCCGGATTCCCCCCTGTTACTCTGCAACGACGGGCTTTTTTACGGAACGACCCCTCACGGCGGCTCAAACAATGTCGGCACCATTTTTCGGATCAGCCTCAATGGCAGCCTCTATCAGGTCCTGCATCAGTTCAACACCAACGCCAACGAAACCGGGGAGCCCGAAAGCTTATGCCAGGGAGTGGATGGGGTGCTTTATGGCACCGCCTTCATCGGCGGCGCCAATGGAGCCGGTTCGATCTTTAAGATCAATCCGGATGGCACCGGTTATCAGGTCCTATACAATTGCACCAATACCCCCGCAGGCGTGTTTCAGGCGGGCGACGGTCTCCTTTACAGCGCAACCGGCGCCGGCGGCGCGCTTGGCTACGGAACCGTTTTCCGGCTGGACACCAACGGCGGTTCGTACCAGGTTTTGCACACCTTTACCAATACCCCCGACGGCTCAGATCCGGTACAGGTTATTCAGGCAGGCAACAATCTCCTCTACGGCGTTACCTACGGCGGTGGAATTTCCGGCTTGGGAACCGTGTTTCAATTGAATCCCGATGGCAGTGATTATCAGATTCTGCACAATTTCACCAATTCCCCGGACGGCGCCCTGCCGATCGCCGGCCTGGCGAAAGCGTGGGGCGGGACGCTGTACGGCACGACTTATTATGGCGGTTCCGTAGGCGCGGGCAATCAGGCTCAGGGTATTATTTACCGGATTGATCCAAGCGGCGCTTATAGCGTGGTCTCCTCCTCTTCTACCAATCACCAATCGTCGTTCCTCCTGCTGGCGGCGCCATCCTCCGACAACAGCGGCGTGCTTTATGGGATAACCGCATACTCCGCTTTCGCTCCAGTTACGATCTTCAGTCTTGTCGTCACTCCGGGACTGACCATTACCCCGGTCAACAATCAAGCCGTGGTGGTTTGGCCGGCTTGGGCCATGAATTACGTCTTGCAGACCACCACCAATCTGGCTTCCGGCGCTTGGACCACCATGACCAATGCCGAGCAGGTGGTTGGGATCAGGTTACCCGACACGGGCGCGCCCACCAACTCTTATTTTCGCCTTGTCTGGCCGCAATGATTCCGCTCCCCGGGCGGCGAGGTGACGGGCTGCTTTGCCCCCCTTTATTGACACAACTTCGTTTCGCTGCCAACCGTAAGAATTGTTTTAGAACAATCTCGAACACTCATCCTCAAGCCGCCGGTGGAGTCAAATCCATATGATATTCCGATTGGGCAAGCCTTTACCACCCCGTTTAGGTGAGTTCAACCATTTTCCTCTCAACGATTTGACATTCTCCTGCGGCAGCGTGATGTTGCTTCAAGATTCTCCAAAGACCGTTGAAAAAAAATGAATAAAACTTGCAAAGCCGTTGTAATGATTCTGCTGGCGACCGTTTTTGCCGCTCATGCCCAGAACTATCTTTACACTTGGACCTATAGCAGCCCTCTTTATTCCGGTTCCGGCACTCTGACCGTGGATCCTTCTGCGCCCGAAAATGGTGGTGCTGGTGTTGATGCGTATGTGCCCGTGATCTCCGGAACTTTTAACGGCCAGCTAATCACCGGCTTGGACACCTCGGGCGCTTACAATGATTTTTTATATTTTCAAAATCCGGCCGACTCGTCTTACACGTTAACGTACCCGGCTCAGCCGCTATGGCAGGTTTACGAACTGGCCTTCTCAACCACCGACGACGAATACGTCATGAATGGCGATCCGTTTGGTGGATATGAAACGTTTGACAACAATAATGGCGGCAGCGGCGGGGCTGGCGATGATGGTTTTAACAACTCAGGGGTTTACATTGGCAACACCGGCAGTTTTTCCTTGGTCTCGGTGCCGGAACCTTCCGTAGATTCACTGGTTTTTGGTTTGGCGGGCGTGCTCATAGTCTGGCGTATCGCGCTCGCTCATTTCACCAGGAAGGGCCAGTCCTGACCCAGCCTGTGGCTCAGTCCGTTTGAAGAGCGGATCGCAGTCTTCGTGAACGAGCCCGATCTCATACTTGGGGTAGATGGGCGATCCTTTACGAGCTTCCAAAAATCCCGTTCCCAATCCAACCGTCCCGGGAGCTAATGACTCGGAAGCGGCGGAAGAGAATGTCACCTAGATGATTGGATAAATGGCACTACCTGTCACATCATTACGGTTCGGCAAACTGCTCATTCTCAAATACTTTCAATAACGCCACCCTCCTCAGCCCGATGGCAGCGGGGCAAGATAAGGCGAACCATTTCAAGCGGTGCGAAATTCCACTTGGTGGTGATTTCATGGACTTTTGAGGCTCGTTAATTGGTTCAGTGGAACCGAAATTAACCTAACTTCCTCGGGAGTTTTGAAAAAAGCCAGTAAAACCGTTAGTTTCCGGTTTTTGTCTGGCTACAAAGCCCAGTCCGGCACGGTGGCGAAGAGTTTGATCACA
>Ga0302320_10016177_pt1 | contig 15267 bp, 10 predicted proteins | sample Bog_T0_3_FD_202130 | JGI IMG/M metagenome (GOLD analysis project Ga0302320, IMG submission 202130) | Peat permafrost microbial communities from Stordalen Mire near Abisko, Sweden - Bog_T0_3 | ecosystem: Environmental > Terrestrial > Soil > Wetlands > Peat | place: Sweden: Abisko, Stordalen Mire... | reverse complement strand
CTGCCTCGGTGTAGACGTAGTCAATGGATTGGCTGTTCCCATTCAGCATGTAGGAGAGCCGCGCATACAGGTTTACTCCATGGGTGGGAATGTTTGTAACTGCCACCGAAGTGCCCGAGCTCCATGCGCCCGCCAGTACGTTGCTTGCGCCTGCGCCCGTGGTTCCCAGTTGCAGCATATAGCTGGTTGGCCCGGCCCCGGGGCTCCATGTGAAGGTCACTGAGGCGCCGTTCAACTTGGTTGAAGGCGCGGGCGTAGTCAGCGCAGGCGGCGTGGGCGTGCCCGCCTCCGTGTAGACGTAGTCAATGAACTGCGTGTTCCCAAGCACCTTGTAGGAGAGCCGCGCATACAGGTTCACTCCGTGGGTGGGGATGCTTGTGACCGGGACCGAGGTGGCTGTGCCCCAAGTGCCGCTCAGTACGTTGCTTGAGCCTGCGCCCGTGGTTCCCAGTTGCAGCATGTAGCTGGAGGGTCCGATGCCGGCGGTCCAGGTGAAGGTCACCGCAGAGCCGCTCAACTTGGTTGAAGGCGCCGGGGTGGTCAACTTGGGCGGCGTGGGTGAGCCTGCCTCGGTGTAGACATAATCAATCGACTGCGTGCCCCCATTCAATACGTAGCTGAGCCGTGCGTAGAGGGGCATGCCGTTGGTGGGAATGCTTGAGACTGCGAGCGAAGTGCCCGTGCCCCATGCGCCCGTCAGCACATTGCTTGAGCCTGCGCCCGTGGTTCCCAGTTGCAGCTTATAGCTGGTGGGTCCGCCCCCGGGGCTCCATTTGAAAGTCACCGCGGCGCCGCTCAACTTGGTTGACGGCGCGGGGGTGGTCAACGCAGGCGGCGTCGGTGTGCCTGCCTCGGTATAGAGGTAGTCAATCGACTGCGTGACGGCCTGCTGCACGTAGTAGAGGCGGACATAGAGCTTCACGCCGTTGGTGGGAATCGCGGTTAAGGCCACGGAGGTATTCGTCGTCGAGGGACCGTTGTACACATCGCTGGCGCCCACGCCCTGGGTGCCCACCGCAAGCCGGAACGCTGTGTTCCCCGCGCCCGCACTCCAACTGAAGGTTGCGCTGGAACCGGCAAGTGTGCCGCCCACCGGCGCCGGCGCAGTCAACGCGGGCGGAGCCGGGGTGATCTCCAGGTAAGTGTAGTCAAACGAAGAACTGCCCCACGCGGTAATGATCTTGAGGAAGACGTGCAGCGTTTTGCCACTCAGCGGGATGTTGGTCACCGTCACCGAGGGCGTGGTGATGACGGCCGTGTTCAGCACGTTGGTGGACGAGGCGCCCTGGTCGCCGATCTTCACCATGAAGTGCGTTGAACTGCCTCCTGTGTTCCATGAAAAAGTCTGCGTTGCGCCGGTCAATGGGGTGCCCGAAGGCGGGTTCATGGTGGGAATCACGCCGAGGGTGATGTTGACGGGCGGCGCCGCCGCGTATGCGCCGTTGCCCGCCTGGTTGGCCTGAATCTGGACGAAGCCAGCCCCGCCGAAGGTGAGCACGCCGCCGCTGCTGATGCTGCCGCCGCCGTTCAGGATGGTGTAACTGACGGGCAGGCCGGAAGTGGCCGTTGCCCCCAGCGCTACGGAACCCTGCGCCAGCGGCAGATTGCCGGGGCTCACGAACGTGATTGTCTGCTGCTGCTGGTTCACCTGGACCGAGACCTGGACCTGCGGCGCGGCGGTGTATGCGGCGCTGCCGGCCTGGTTGGCGTCAATCACAAACGTTCCACCGCCGGCCACATTCAGGGTCGAGCCCACGATGCTGCCGCTTCCCGTGCTCGATGGGTCAATGGAGAAGACAACCGGATTGCCTGAAGCCCCGCCTGTGGCAACCAGGGGAATCGTAAGGCCCGCCGAGTAGGGTACTGGCGAGGTTGGCGGGGTGAACGTGATGGCCTGCGCAATCTGCACGCCCTGGGCCACCAGTGGAATCGAAGCCGTGCTCGCGGTGTTGAGAGAGTTCTCGCTGACCACCACGGAACTGTTGTAGCTGCCGCCGGCGGTGGGGGCAAACTCGATTGCGAGTTCGCAGCTCGTCCCCGGCTGAATCTGGAAGGCCGACGAGGTATTGCAACTGGTGTCGGAGCCCCACTGGAAGCCGCTTGGCAGTTGGATCGAAGCGATGTCCAGTGGTGAATTGCCCAGATTCGAGAGGCTCACCGTCTGTTCCGCGCTCGTCGAGTTCACATTTGTATTCGGGAAGGTCAGCGTGGGCGGGGCGGAGACGTTGACCGCTCGGATGCGGAAGTTGTTCACGTCAGAGAAGAAGAAGTTGCCGTTTGCGTCCACGGCAATGCCGTTGGGCTGGCTCATCTCCGCGGCCGTCGCCGGGCCGCCGTCGCCTGAGAAGCAGTTGCTCCAGGGCGAGGGGCAGAAGATGCCGCCCGCCACGGTCGTGATGGTACCGGTGGCCGCGCTGACCATGCGGATGGCGAAGTTGCCGTAGTCGGCAATGTAGAGATTGCCGCCGCCGTCAAGGGCCACGTCACTGGGGAAGCTCAACTGCGCCTGGGTTGCCGGGCCATTGTCGCCGGTGTAGCCGGCCCCCAGGGCATGGTTGCCCGCAAAGGTCGAGATCGTCCCGTCCGGAGTCACCTTGCGGATGACGTTGTTGTAGATGTCGGCGATATACAGGTTGCCGGCAGCATCCACGGCAACGCCCTGCGGATAGCTGAGCTGGGCCAGGGTGGCCGCGCCGCCGTCGCCGGCGAAGCCCGCGCCCAGTGTGTAGTTGCCGGCCACGGTGGTGATGCCGCCGTACGCGTTCACCTTGCGGATCACCTGGTTGTTGGTGTCGGCGATATACACGTTCCCCGCGCCATCGGTGGCCACGCCCTTGGGCCACTGCATGTCGGCCAGCGTGGCTGGGCCGCCGTCGCCTGCCCACGAAGGTTGATCCAGCAGGACTCCGATGTGCTCCTGGCCCGCGAAATCGTTGATGACCCCGCTGGGTTCTGCCACTTCGCGCACCGTGCTGCCCCACACGTCGGCAATGAACAGATTGCCGTTGCCATCCAGCGCCACACCATACGGATTGGTCAAGCCGGCATCGATCGCCGGCCCGCCGTTACCGGTCTCGCCCACGCCGCCTCCGGCAACGGTTGTGTCGGTTCCGCCATATTCAAGCCGGATCGCGTCGTCGCCGTCTGCCACGTACACGTGCTCCGTGTCGTCCACGGCCAGGTGCGCGGGGCCGGTGAACTCGGCTTGGCTGGCGGCCTGCGAGAGGCCGCCGCCCAGCGCGTAACCCTCGTGGCCGTTGCCCGCCAGCGTTGACATCGTGCCCGGCGTAAAGGCCAGCAGGGGCCCGGTGCCCACACCCTCCACGGGCACCGTGGCCAGGATGGTGCTCTTTGCCGGATCGTAGATGACCACTGTGCCCCGGCGCAGTCCCATGAAATGCGGTCTGAACGCCACCTGGACCGAGCAGGTGGCGCCGCCCGTTGTGCCCACCGTGCAGGTGCCGTTTGTGGCCGTGAAATCCGGCGAGGCAGCCTGGCCGTCGTTCACCGCAACTGACCCGTATTCGCTGGCAGAGCCAAAAGTAAAGGGCAGGTTCAGCGTTACCGGGCTGCCGCCGCCGGCCGGCGTCGCGCCAAAGTCGGCCGAGGTCTCGTTCGTTTCCAGAACCCGCTCATGGCCGCCGTCGGAGATGTAGATGTTGTTCTGCCCGTCGAACGAGATGCCTACCGGAGTGAGCAGGCTCAGCGTTCCCGTGTTGATCGCCGAGGCGCCAGACGCCGTCACCTCGACGACCTGGTTGCCGGTAAAGTCGGCGATATAGAGATTGCCGAACAGATCCACAGCCAGCCCGGCCGGATTGTTCAGCGTGATGCTCCCCGTCGAGACAAGGGTGTTGGTGCCGGCAAAGTACTTGGCATCCACCACGTGGCCGGCGCCGTAGTCGGCAATGTAGACATTCCTGTTCCCGTCCACGGCAATGCCCTGCGGGTTGCTCAGCGTGGCCGCGCCGGTGGGATGAATATCCACCCAAAGTGAGCCGCCATTGAAGCCGTACACATGGCCAAAGCCGGTCATGGCAACCCACACGGTGCCTGCCGGGTCAACGGCCACCGAGTTCGGAGCAATCGTCGGCGTGCCGCCCGTGCTCATCGCCGAAACAGGCCCGCCCCTGGGCAATACAACAATCTCGTTGTGGCCCGTATCCGCGATGTAGAGCGTGTCGCTGGTGTCGATCGCAATGCCGCCCGGAGCGCTCAGCGAGAAGGTGTACGTCGCCCCCGAGGCGCCCAGCAGAACCGTCGCGTTGCCGCTGGTGTCCACCTTCAGAATGTCGTTGTTCACCGGATCGGCAATATACAGGTTGCCCGCCCCGTCTGAAACCGCGCGCGACAAACTGCCCAAACTGGCTCCGGTGATCGGAACAACTCCGGCGGTGCCGTCATACTGCACCTGTGCCGGCAGCGTTGTCGCCACCAGGGCGAGCGCCACAATTGCAAACGCGGATCGTACGGCAAACCGGAAGGCTGGATGGGCAACGGAAAGGGCGCGAGACTTTCTGGCGAACATGCGGTCGATCTCCTGGCAAACGTTTTGTTGGCCCTGGGGTGGGGCCCCGGCCGCGGGCCAGCCGGCAGGGGATGCAAGTTGAACTGCCCGTTCCATTGTCCAGGCGGGCGCGGAGGCCATCGCCAGATAACAGGCCGGGACCGGACACGGCGGGGAAGGCACACAGCAACCACGGCCTGTCAGAAGCCGGCGGATCTTCCACGCTATAACAACGTGGCCTGGCGCGACGCTTCGTGACAAAGAATCACAAATTCTCTTGCCGCCCTTCGGTTACCCTCCCGCCTGCGGGTATGGGTTACGCGTAAGGCCAAGGCCGTCGCCACATTAAATCACGTCACAAATACGTCACGATTGCACAACCGGAAGAAAAAGCCGACGATAAGCGTCAGCATAACCAAAACATATATAAAGACTTAATGGTCGGGACGGGCAGATTCGAACTGCCGACCCCTCGCACCCCAAGCGAGTGCTCTACCAGGCTGAGCCACGTCCCGACACAATGTAGCCGGTCCACATGCGGCGGACCGGCTTCTGGGGTCCAAATCAGTTTACACCAGCAGGGCCTTCCGCGGGCGCGGCATGCCCCACTGACCGGTAACTTCGTCTCCTAGTGAGCCGGCGGAACGAACTCTGAGGGCAGCGCCGAGCCCTCGCTAAAGAAAAACTCGTCCATCTGCTGCACCAGGAACTGCTGGGCCTGCGGCGTCCACGGTTGCAGCCGGTACTCGTTCAACAGCATCTTTTGCCGGTCAACCCACTCGCCCCATGCGGCCTTTGAGACGTTCTTGAAGATCTTCTGGCCAAACTCCGTGTCAAACGGAGCCTCCTCAAGACCCTCCATCTCTTTCTTGTATCGTACGCAAAAAACAGTATGTGCCATCCATCAAGCTCCTGGGTTCATTGTATTGGATGACGCGCCTCCGGGGCTCGGCGGTTGCCCCTTCCAGCCCATCAGCGATTATTCTCTGAATCATGTGTGGACGATTCGCCCGCAAATCAACGCAAGAGGTGCTGGCCGACTGGTTTGGCGTGGAACTGGAAGACATGCCCTGGTTCGCGCCCACCTACAATGCCGCGCCGCAGAGCGTGCAGCCGGTCGTCCGCCTGGGCCGCGACTCCGGCAGCCGCGAGGTCGCGCTGCTGCGCTGGGGCCTGGTGCCCTTCTGGGCCAAAGATCCCAAGCCCGGCTACTCCACCTTCAACGCCCGCTCTGAAGCGGTGGCCGGCAAGCCCGCCTTCCGCGAGGCGCTCAAAAAGCGCCGCTGTCTGGTGCCCGCTGACGCCTTCTACGAGTGGCAGCGCCTCGATCCCAAAACCAAACATCCCTTCGCCATCGGCCTCAAAAGCGGCCAGCCCTGCGCCTTTGCCGGACTCTGGGATCGCTGGCAGCCCAAAGACGGCGAGCCCCTTGAGACCTTCACCATCCTCACCACCGACCCCAATGCGCTCATGGAGCCCATCCACAACCGCATGCCGGTTATCCTTGAGCCCCGCGACTACGACCGCTGGCTTGAACCCGGCGATCCGGCGCGTCCACCGGTCGATCTGCTGCGGCCGTTTCCAGCCGATGAGATGAGCGCCTGGCCGGTCGGCGAACGCGTCGGCAACGTCCGCAACAACGATCCCCAGTTACTCGAGCGCTAACTGCCTCCCCAACCAGCGAGCTTGGCAGCCCCCTCCGCGAGGGCACAACGAATTCCTGCTTGACAACTCCACATATTGTGGTTTTCCTTATCACATTCAAATTCACGCCCATTGCAAGCGTGCACTGCCGGCACCGGAGGCCCCTTCCCCAGCCGGCCCCGCATTCCAGCCCGAACGTAAAAGGAGAAACGATGCCCGACGAAACTCCCCAAACTGGTCTTAGCGACAATGCCGCCTGCGGCCTTGCCTATCTCACGTTCATCCCGGCGATCATCTTCCTGGTGGTCCCGCCCTACAATCAGAGCGCCAACGTGCGCTTCCATTCCTGGCAATCCATCTTCCTGGCGGTTGCCTGGTTTGCAGTCTGGGTTGTTCTCGTGGTGATTGGCATGATTCCGTTCGTCAACTTCCTCGATGTGATCCTGTTCCCGGTGGCAGGGATCGGATTCCTCATCCTCTGGGTCATCCTGCTGATCAACGCCTTCAACGGCAAGCGGATCAGTCTGCCCGTGATCGGGGCACTTGCCGCAAAGCAGTCAGGCAACTGAGCCGGGTCTCCTGAGAATTCAATCCGCTCTTCCCGCCGCCGCGCTCAGCTTGCGCGGCGGCAGGGCACTGTCGCGCCTCGGCTGGGCTTGCAATTCCGCACAGGTCCCGTACAATTCTTGAAGGCCTGTTACCCACGTGGCGTTTCCGGTTCATCCCCCCCTGGACCGGATCGAGTTCCCCTGCAAGCAGGCGCCAAAAACCGAATGACACCCCCTGCGGTCACAATCCTTGTTCCTGTCTATAACGGCGCGGCCCACCTCAGGGAAACGCTTGAGTCGCTGTTGGCCCAGACCTTCACTGACTTCGAGTTGCTGGTCGTCGATGACGGGAGCACCGATTCTTCGGCCGCCATTGCCCGGGGGATCGGGGACGAACGGATGCGCGTGATCAGCACCCCGAATCACGGCCTTTGCGCAGCCTTGAACCTCGGCATCCGCGAAGCGCGGGCCCCTTACATCGCGCGCAACGATCACGACGACCTGAGTGTTCCGACGCGCCTGGAACGGCAGCTCCTGGTGATGAACCAGCATCCCGACGCTCTGGCTGTCTTCTCGTTCAATACAAAATTCGGCGCCCGCCACCACTGGGCAAACCGCGACAAGTTCGCCCGTGAGCCTCACCCCGTTCGCGAGTACCTGCCGGAAAAGGATGGATGCGTGCTGCCCGCCACCATGTTGGCTCGAACCGGGGCGCTGCGCGCAATCGGCGGATTTCGGCCAGCCTATTATCCCTGCGATGATTTCGATATCGAGTGCCGCCTCTCCGAGGCCGGCAAGGTCCTCATCGTGTGCGAGCCCCTCTTGCACTATCGCTTTCACGCCGCAGCAAACACCTATCGCGTCTTTTCCGTGGCGCACAATATGGCGGCCTGGACCATGGACTCCAGGCAAAGGCGACTGCGGCATCAGCCGGAACTCACCTTCGAGCAATACCTGCAAACCCTGCCCGCCGACCCCTGGTCCCGCCTCAAGCGCCATTGTGTCTTTTCTTCTCGAACCCATATGCGCATCGGCGGCCAGCGGTTTCTCGATGGCCACTACCTGGCCGCGGCGGCGCACTTCTCGGCCTCCGCCCTGCTCAATCCCGGAAACATCACCGCACGCTTCAAGCACCTCTTCAGCCGGCTCTTCTGACCTCTTTTCTGAACTCCATCTGCAACTTGCTCAAGATAGCGAGCTCTTTGCCCCGCTTTGCAATTCCGCGCCGCCCCCTTACAATTCCTGAAAGAACCAGTAGTAGAAAGGCAACTCCGGCACACTCTCGGGAATGGAGTGTCCAATTGCCACCAGGCGCGAAAAATCAATGACACCTCCCGAGGTCACAATCCTGGTTCCGGTCTATAACGGCGCGGCCCACTTGCGGGAGACACTTGAGTCGCTGCTGGCGCAGACCTTCACTGACTTCGAACTGCTCATCGTCAATGACGGAAGCACCGATTCCACAGCGGACATTGGGCTCTCTATGAAGGACGAGCGAATCCGCCTGATCAGCACCCCCAACCAGGGCCTCTGCGCGGCCTTGAACCTCGGCATCCAGCAGGCCAGGGCTCCTTACATCGCGCGCAGCGATCATGACGATCTGAGCGTGCCCACGCGCCTTGAACGCCAGCTCCAGGTGATCAAGCAGCATCCCGACGCACTGGCCGTCTTCTCATTCAATTCAAAATTCGGCGTCCGGCATCACTGGGAGAATCGCGACAAGTTTGCCCGCGAGCCGGACCCGGTTCGAGAGTACTCGCCAGAGAAAGATGGCTGCCTGCTGCCCTCCACCATGATGGCCCGCACTGAGGCGCTGCGCGCCGCCGGTGGGCACCGGCAGGCATCCTTTCCCTGTGACGATTTCGATCTGGAGTGCCGCCTCTCCGAAGCCGGCAAGGTTCTGGTGGTCTGCGAGCCCCTGGTCAAATATCGCTTTCACACCGGAGCCATGACCAATCACGTCTTTTTCGAGGCGCACAACATGGCGGCCTGGATTACGGACTCCCGGATAAGACGCCTGCGCCATTCGCCGGAAATCACATTCGAGCAATTCCTGAAGTCTCTGCCCGCCGACCGCTGGTCGCGACTGAAGCGCCATTGTGTCTTTTCCGCTCGAGTGCATATGCGCCTCGGCGGGCAACGATTCCTGGATGGCAACTACCTGGCGGCCGCTGCGCACTTTGCCGCTTCCGTCGTAATGAATCCTGGAAATCTGGCGGGACGCCTCAAGCGCCTCTTCAGCCGCGCCGCCTGATCCATTCCCTCAACGCCGTTTGCTCCCGCACGCCAACTCCACCCTCACGCCTCGGCAATGTTGATTGCCCGCGCCGTCGCAGCTTGAGCAAATCTGACCGGCCCTCCTCCCGCGTGCAGGCACACAATGCCCTTGGCGCTCTCTCGTCGCTTCCCGGCCCCGCGAGCACCCCGCACACCAAGGAGCAAACCATGTTGGACTCGAATCCCTCCGGCCTCTCTGACAATGCAGCAGGCGGCATTGCCTACATCACCATCATTCCGGCAATCGTCTTCCTCATCATTGACCCCTTCAAGCGCAGCTCCTATGTCCGCTTCCACGCCTGGCAGTCGATCTTCTTCTTTATCGCCTGGGGTGTCATCAACATCCTCATCGGCGTGGTGCAGAACCTCGTCCCCTCCGCCGTATTCCTTACCTTGACGGTCATGCAACTGGTCGGCCTGGCCATCTTTGTCGTCTGGCTCGTTGTCTTCGTCGGCGCATTCAACGGCAAGCGCATCAAGCTGCCCATCGTCGGCGACCTCGCTGAGAAACAGGCAAACCGCTAACCAGAGTCGTTCTCCATCGCTGGTTCTTCCGCGCCGGGCGGTTCCGCGCGCGGTTGCTCAACAGCCTCGCCTGAAGCACCTAACCCATGCAAATCCCCCGTCGTGGCGCGGCTTGAGCGGTTATGACCGGACGGAATGAATCCCCTTCACTGACACTGCAAACAAGGGCGCTTCATACCTTTCACCAGGGACATTCATCCCGCGGTGCAACCCAGCCCTTGAGCAGGAGTGAGCGTGGCAACTCTCAACCATCCCCGCCTCTTTGAAGGCACTACGGAGATCATCCCCGACAACGCCGCGGCCGCAATCGCCTATTTCTCCATCATTCCGGCGGTCGTCTTCCTGCTCAGCGAACCCTACAAGCGCAGCTTCTTTGTCCGCTTCAACGCCTGGCAGTCCATTCTTCTCTTCGTTGCATGGCCGTTTGTTTACGTGTTTGCCAGCATCGGGCAAAGCCTGTTTCCCTCTGCCGCTCTCCTCACCATGTCGCTGGTGCAGATGGCGGGGCTCGCCGCCTTCGTTGTCTGGTTCATCGTCGTGCGCAACGCCTTCAACGGCAAGCGCACCCGGCTCCCGCTCATCGGCAAACTGGCAGCAATGCAGGCTGCCGACAACCAGGCCTACCGCCGCCGGCCCTTTTTGCCCAGCTTGTTGCGGCCCTTGAAAGAGCGCGCCGGCGCGGCAGTGGCTTTCTTCTTCTTCGCCTTCGGCCGATTCTTCTCCACCTTGCGCCCCGTCAGCACCAGGCCCTCTTCCACAATCGAGAACTGAAGCCTGCGCTCCTGCGCCAGAATCCGATCCAGAATCACCTGCACGCGGTCTCCCGCGCGAAAGCGCCGCCCGTTGCGCTCGCCGATAATCTCATGCGTGTTCTCGCGCCAGCTATAGCGGTCGTCGCGCAGCGAGTCAATCGGCACCAGCCCCTCCACAAACATGTCCGTCAACTCCACGAAGAGCCCGTACTTGGTTGGATTCAGCACCAGCCCGGCAAACTCCTCGCCCACGCGGTCCTGCATGAAGCGAACTTTCTTCCACTCCACCAGTTCGCGTTCCGCCTCGGCGGCGCGGCGCTCGGTCTGGCTGGTCTCCTCGGCAATCTGCGCCAGCTCGGCCTCGGGAATCGGCGGCTCGCCCGCAAAACGCGCGCCGGAGGCCGAATCAACTCCCGTGCCCCATCCTTTCGCCTTCTTTCCGGCGAAAGGGTGGGATACAACATTGCCTGACCCGCCCTCATTCGGATGCGTCCACGGCGAACTGTGCCGCCCCTCGGCCACAACTCCCTCGCCGCGCACACCCGCCTCAAGCAGCGCCTTGGTAATGCGATGCACAATCAAATCCGGATAGCGCCGGATGGGCGAGGTGAAGTGCGTATACGTCGGCGCGGCCAGCGCAAAATGCCCCTCGTTGATCTCGGAGTAGCGCGCCTGCTTCAGCGAGCGCAGCATCAAATAGCTGAGGATTCTCTCCTCCGGCTTGCCCTCGATCTTGGCCGCCAGCTTCTGATACATCCGCGGCGTCACCGCAATATCTTCGGCCACCTCATGCGTGCGCGCCGGCCGGCCCGTGCGCTGCGCATCGCGCCGGTCGCCGCGCGTCTGGATGCGCTTCACCGGCAGTGCCCCCAGCCCAAGCGAGTACCCAAACGCCGCCGCCAGCTCCTCAAACTGCACCACGCGCCGAGGCTCCGGCTTTTCATGAATGCGATACAGCGACGGCACCCCCAGGTCTTCAAGCCACGTCGCCACACACTCGTTGGCCGCCAGCATGAACTCCTCGATAAGCCGGTTGGCCCACGTGCGCTCTGACTTGGTCACGCCCCGCATCTGCCCCTGCTCGTCAAACTCGATCACCGGCTCGGGCAAATCGAAATCAATCGAGCCTCGCTCCTCGCGCCGCTTGTTCATCAGCCCGGCCAGCCCGCGCATCCGCTCAAAATCCGGCACCAGCGCCGCATAGCGCGCGCGAGTCTCAACATCGCCCTCAAGAATCGCGTGTACCTCGGTATACGTCATCCGCGCCGCCGAGCGGATCACCCCTTCGACAATCTCGTAGCTTTCAATGTGGCCCTTGGCATCAATCTGCATCACGCAGCTCAGCACCAGCCGGTCTTCGCCGGGCCGCAGGCTGCAGATGTCCGTCGAAAGCTCCTGCGGCAGCATGGGAATGGCGCGGTCCGGGAAGTAAACGCTGGTTCCGCGCAGCCGCGCCTCCAAATCCAGGTCCGTCCCCGGCCGCACATACTCCGCCACGTCCGCAATATGCACTTGCAGCTCGTACCCGCCGCCTGCCCGCTCCGTCACCAGAACCGCATCGTCAAAGTCCTTCGCCGTCTCGCCGTCGATCGTCACGATGGGCAGCGCGCGAAAATCGCGACGCGTTAAAACCGCGGAGTGGTCCAGATGCGCCACCCTGCGCGCCTCGGCCAGCACATTCTCCGGGAAGATCCGCGGCAACTGGTGCTTGCGGATCATCATCTCCACATCCACGCCAAAGTCGTCCGGAGACCCCAGCACTTCAATCACCCGGCCCATCGCGGGCCGCGTCAGCGTGGGCCAACTGGTGATCTCCACATCCACCACCAGCCCCTCCAGGTCCTCATGAACACCGGCTGCCCGCGCCTCGCTGCCCAGCACGCGGTGGGTCGTGGCCGCCTCAACGGCTGCCGGCAGCTCTGCCCCGGCGGGAATCAGAATCTGCTGCGTCATCCGTTCGTCGAAGGGGACGACGGTATTCTCCAGCGTTCGCCCCGGCCTCGCGTAGTGAAACGTGCCCACCACCGTCGGGTTGCGCCGTTCAATCACCCGCACAATGCGCCCGAACCGCCGTCCATCCGCCTTTGCCGGCTCCACCTCCACCAGCACCTGGTCGCCCTGCATCGCCCCGTCGATCTCGTTCGGCGGAATAAAGATATCTTCCTGCCCCGATGCCTGCCGCGCATTCGGCCTCACAAACCCATACCCGTCGCGATGCAGATCCAGCCGCCCCGCCGACAGGTTCTCGCGCGTGCCCCCAACTCCGCTCACCGGCCGGGGAATGCTCCAGTGCTCGCGGTCCACCTTGCCCAACTCGCCGCGCGCCGTCAGCCGCGCCAGTTGCTCCAGCAGCAGGCGCCGCTCCCGGCCCCCGGCCAGCCCCAGCTCGCGCACCAGTTGCTTATATCCGGCTTTCTGCCCGGCAGAGCGCGCTATCCGCGCCACCAGTTCACGGTCCGTCATAGGTCAAGACTACAGCGTGGGTGGGTGCGTGCGGCCGGCCAGACACGAATCCGCCCGGCCGGGAAGGCCCGCTTTGCGGCGCCGGCTGCAATTTTTAAGATTGTGCCGGCAATGCGTAGTTGACTGAAACCGTTGCGCCAACCCATATTACAATTAAGCGATTGAGATGCCGTTGTAGACTCCGGGGGCAACCCCATACCGGGGCCGCAACCTTGGCGGCTTGGGGAAGAGGCGCCTCCGGCAGCTGCAAATGCCGCCTCTTCGGCTCAGGCAAACGAATTGCCCTTGAGGCCAACTGCCCCAGGAAAGGAACAACTACCGTGTGCGCAATGTGGAAACCAAGCCAGACCGGATCAGTTAGCCCGAGTTTCACCCCGGAGCCTTCACGGCCCGCGCCCGCCGCCCCTGTCGCCGATGCGGCACGCGCCCGCGTGCTGCCCACCGCGGGCGACCAGGCTTCCATCGGCAAAGGCCTCGTCATCAAGGGCGAGATCACCGGAACCGAATCGCTCTTCATCGACGGCAAAGTCGAAGGCAGCATCAATCTGCCCGGCAACCGCGTCACCGTTGGCCAGCACGGCCAGGTGGCTGCCAGCATGGCCGTCTGCATCACCGCCCGCGAAATCGTCGTCATGGGCAAGGTCCACGGCAACGTCTCTGCCTCCGACCGCGTCGATATCCGCGCCGAGGGCGCCCTCACCGGCGACGTCAGCGCCGCCCGCATCAGCATTGAAGACGGCGCCTTCTTCAAGGGTGGCATCGACATTCGCAAGCCGGAACCCGGCACTGAAGCCCCTGAATCCCGTTCCGCGGCTGAGCCTCGTTCCGCGGCCGAACCCCGCCCCGCTGCGAGGGCCGAAGATTCCAAGCCGGTCTAGTAGCGAAGTTCTCCCCTCCGGCCAGGCTCCCGATCGGGCCGCTTGCGTGGTGATCGCCCGCCTCGAATCCCGCGTGCAGGCTCTCCGGGATTCGAGCCGGATCCATCAGCCCGCTTTGCGCTGGCTTCAGTCATGCATGGGCCTTCACCCGGAGACGGCAAGCCTCGACGCCACTTCTCCGGCAACAGTACTTTCTCCGGCAACAGTACTTTCGTTCTGCCACGGGACGCGCCTTGTGCGAAAATCGTGCCTGGGCTATTCTCTTTGCCATGCGCGCCTCGCTCCGTCTCAAGCCCTTCGGAGAGCGGCGCCGGACCAGTGGGTTGTTCTGAGCCTGTGCCGCCGGTGGGGTTTGGCGCCTCCGATGCTTGAAACCCAACCCTGAAAAGGGAAGAGAAAGAAGAGAGAGATATCTATGTGGAAACCCGATCAGCCATCATCCTCCGCCTCCAACCAGATTCCGGTCTCTCCGCAAGCCACGCAGTCTGCCGCGCCGGTTGAACCGCAGGCCCGCCCCCAGATGCCCCTGGGCGAGTCGGCCACCATTGGCAAGAGCCTCGTCATCCGCGGCGAGATCACCGGCACCGACTCGCTGATTCTCGAGGGCCGGGTCGAGGGCAGCATCCATCTTGAAGGCAACCGCGTCACCGTGGGCCGCAACGGTCGCGCCACAGCCAACATCACCGCCCGCGAAGTCGTGGTCATGGGCAAGGTGCGCGGCAACATCACCGCCACTGACCGGCTCGACATTCGCGCCGAAGGCGGCGTGGTCGGCGACCTTTCCGCCCCGCGCATGAGCATCGAGGACGGCGCCTTCTTCAAAGGCGGCATCGACATCCGCCAACAGGACCCCAGGCATTCGGCCGCCAAGGGTACCCCGCGGGCAGTCAAGCCACCGGTCGCCCAGGGCTGATCCCGAGCCAGGCCGGCGGCGGCCGTGCCCCCCAATGGGAACTTTCTCCCGGCCCGTAGAAAACTCCTCCATCAGCCGGGCCAATCAGCCCATTGTGCCGGGCCTTTGCAGCCTATCTCCGGCTTGCCAGGGCGCGAGTTCCCACCTTCGTGCTATCAGACCAACCTCTTTATTTCTTGACAGAAGCTGCGACGGTGGCATAATAACTCTAACTACACAAGGTTACGCTGTTCTAACACAAAAGGAGTTATAGCTGCGCAACCTTCTCTGCCTGGGCACGGAGCATCCGGGCTATGTCTTTCTCGGGCAAAGGTGACCATTCGGTCGATGCCGGAATGGTAACTTCAGTTACCTTTCAACATTTTTTGGTAACTTCGACAAGGAAGCGCGCCAGGTTGGTCCATCGGCCAGGAATTGTTACGGGCATTCTCTCAGTACCCCATGCAGCGCTGCCCTGCCGCTGACGTTTCATGGGATTAGATTAGCGGTCTTGAACCACCGGCTAACCGTCACCAGCCGCCATGGCAATGCGTGCTTTCAAACCGGGGCCCAATCAATCAAATTCTGCGGACTCACAAGGACCCACCAAGGTCCAATCTTGCCGCATTTCTTAACGGAGACCTTTCGGGCGCACGGTAACTTGATTGCCTCGGCCGCCCGCTTTTCCCAGGAAAGGAAGCGTGTTTCATGACGATGATGTGGAAACCCAACCAGCCTGCCGCTGCAGCTCCCGGCGCACCCTCGGAGATTCGTCCCTCCC
>Ga0302320_10016176_pt1 | contig 15267 bp, 10 predicted proteins | sample Bog_T0_3_FD_202130 | JGI IMG/M metagenome (GOLD analysis project Ga0302320, IMG submission 202130) | Peat permafrost microbial communities from Stordalen Mire near Abisko, Sweden - Bog_T0_3 | ecosystem: Environmental > Terrestrial > Soil > Wetlands > Peat | place: Sweden: Abisko, Stordalen Mire... | reverse complement strand
CCCTGAAACCATCGGCGAATAGTTGATCGCGCCGATCCCCTGCGCCTCAGTAAACGGCAGAACGTCCGCCTCGATGGCCCTCCGCAGCATGGAGTACGGAGGCTGCAGGCTGGTGACGGGCGCTATCTTCTCGATGCGCTTCATCTGCTCCACGCTGAAGTTGGAGACTCCGATCCAGCGCACCTTGCCCTGCTCCTTGAAGCGTGCCAGCGCCTCCCATCCTTCTTCAATCTCGTCGTCAGGATTCGGCCAGTGGATCTGGTAGAGATCGATCGCTTCCACGCCCAGCCGCTTGAGCGATCCTTCCAATTCCTCAGCCAGCGAACCGGCTTTCAGCGACCGGTAGATCGATCGGTTCGCGTGCCAGCGCATCGAACATTTCGTAAACACCAGCGGCTTCTTCCCGGAGTAGCTCTTGACTGCCCGCCCGACGATTTCCTCCGAGTGTCCCAGGCCGTAGATCGCCGCCGTATCGATCCAGTTGACGCCCAGATCGATGGCGCGATGAATGGCGCCGATCGATTCAGCGTCGTCCTGGGGCCCCCAGGCAAACTCCCAGTCACCGCCGCCGATGGCCCAGGCGCCAAAGCCGATGGGCGTCAGTTGAAGGTCGGAATTGCCGAGTTTGCGGAGCGTCGGTGCGGCTGCTGTGCTCATGACGAAAGAGTAGATGCCACGATCAGGGGCCAGGGTGCGAAACATCGCGTGTCAAATGGCACATCATATTTCCAGATCGATGATAGAATTTGAGTTTGGGCATCAATACTCACAAATGATGCAAAGGCAGCCATGAGAACCACGGTGGATATTCCAGAAAAGGTCCTTGAGCGCGTTCGAGATCACGCGAATGCAAGATCGATTAGCCAAACCGCAGCCGTTGTGGAATTGGTCGAGCGCGGTCTCGATGCGAAGATTCCAATCGTTTGGGAGAACGGCATCCCTGTCTTCTTCCCCGGGCCTGAAGGGGCGGTCACCGTTGAACATGTTCAGGAGCTAATCAAGCAAATGGACGATGAGCGATGGTGAGCGCCGGTCTTCTCGATGTAAATGCCCTGATCGCTCTCGTATGGAGCGGACATCCGCACCACAAGGCTTGCAGGAGCTGGTTTGAGCAGAACCACGCACAAGGCTGGGCGACCTGCGCCATTTCCGAGGCCGGGTTTGTGCGTGTCGTAAGCAGCCCGGCGTTTGCCGCCCGCCATGCGACTGTCCATGAAGCGATCGAGATGCTTCAACGATTGAAAGCGAGCGTGTCTGGACACAGTTTCTGGAACGACGACCTCTCGATTGAAACCTTGGCTGATCATTGGCAGCCGCCGCTCGGAAACAAGCAGGTCACGGACGCGTATCTTCTGAGTTTGGCTTTGGAAAACGAAGGAACATTAGTTACATTCGATCGAGCCGTTTCGTCGCTGGCAGGCCGCGCCAACTTAGCTTCTGCAACCCTGCTGGTTCTAAACGCATAAGTTCCCAAACGAACGAATCTCCGGCTTCCTTCACGCAGCGATCAAAAACCGCCCATTGCGCATGATCTGCTCCTGCCCCGCATCCGTTTCCAGCCAGATGTTGAAGCCCAGGCCGACCACGTCGATGTGCGTTCCCGAGCGCCAAGGCGCGCCGGTGTGTTCGCCGTAGGGGTTCCCAAAAGCAATGTGGATGCCGGGAAACTTCTCATCCTGCAGAATGTTGCCGATCACCCGCTCCACGCCCAGGTTGGTGCCGATGGCAAACTCGCCCACGCGGTCAGAGTTCTCGTCCGTATGCGTGTACGCCCAGAAATCCTCTTCCAGGCGCTTATTCACACTGATGCAGCTCACAATGCGGTTGAGGGCAATCTCAATCGTCAAGGGGGTCGCGGCCAGCAGCCCGTAGCGCGCGCACAGCCAGTCGCCCACCACCCCATCCACCACGAACCTGCCATTCACCTCGCCGGGAGAAGTAAAACACTCGCCGCCGGGCAGGTTGCCCCACTTCTCCTGCGAAATGATGCCGGAAGTCTTGAACCACTTGTATCCAGGATTCATCTCCGCGGTAATGTCGGTCCCCGCCGCCGTCGTGGCGCGAATCCGAGTAGCTTTGCGCACCCGTTCCAGCACCTTCTGCGAGAGCCGGTCGACCAGGTTGAAATCCGCCCGCATCCCCTGGCACATGATCTCCGCCGTGATGTTGACCATGTGCGCGTGTCGCATGCGCCGCCGGTTGACCACGTCGGTCATCTGCATGCGCGAATGCAACTCGTTCGCCTGCACCTGCACGGCGAAGATGGAGACCTGCGAACTCTCCATATCCGCCAGCACCGCCGCCGGCATGTCAATCAGCGGCCGCGGCGCAAGATCCTCAAGCAGGAACGCGTTCCACTCGCAACCCCGCACGGCCAGTTGCGCACCCAACGCCGCGGCAATCGACTCCGTGGCGCGGTCGGTAATCAGCGTTACCTTCTCCGCCGGATCGATACGCAGGCAGGTGGTCACAGCCGACAGCGCGCCAGGCTTGAATTCAGCAGGATAGTCGATTGCAAGCAGATTCTGAGAAGCGTCAGTCATGGGGCCGATATGTGTCCTCGCTCAAAAGGGTCCGGGGCACACGTCCCCATTCTTTGAGGGTACCGGAAAATTCATGGGAATGAAATGAGGAAATGCAGCACGATTCCGAGCCGTGCAGAAATGAAACCGCGCTGCTTTTTGACTCAGAACCTGTCCAAGAACTGCGATTTCCCCACTTCCAACCAGGTAAAAACGTTCCGTGCCCCATCCATTCGCGTTCTTTGCGGATGGGTTGGAGACCACAAAACCTCAACATCCCCTTCTTGATCTCCGTCTTTGGACAGATTCTCAGAGCCGTGTGTGGTGGTCCGCCCATGCCGCCCTTAGCAGCTCCGCCGCTTCTTTCGCCGGCACGCGCCGCGTTGCCCTCACGTGCTCTCGCCACGCCATCAACCCCACCAAGCCCACTGCCACCCCACTCACATACATTGCTATTCGAAACATCGCGCCAGCCCTCCATCCAGTGACCTTGGATGCGAGGCGCAGGAAGCGAGATGCCGGCGCTCCGCAGTCGTCAAGATTCGGCCTTGTCTGACACCTTAGGTCAAATCCCTTGCGATTCTTCCTCGGTGGGAGGAAGATTACAGTCATGGCTGAACAGCTTCAAATCGAACTCGAACCGGCGAAAATCGTCGCCCTTGACGCACTCGCGGCGCAATCCGGCAGGCGGCGTGAAGAATTGGTTGCACAGGCGCTCGACGACTTCCTCGCACTTGAGCAGCAGAACCTCGACGCCATCCGCGAAGGGCTCGACGATCTTGCAGCCGAACGCATTGCGCCCCACGAGGAAGTGCTTCCAATGATTCAGGCCATGCGGAAACCCGTGTGAAACTGGCCTGGGCCCGCCGCGCTCAGCATGATTTATTGGACTTGCAGGAATTCGCCCGCTTGCAGCCCTCGCTCGGCAATCGCATTGCTGACGCGCTTGTGAGCGCCTGTGACCAGATCGTAACGTTTCCATACTCAGGCAGACCCGGTCGGGTTGAAGGAACGCGCGAAGTTGTACTCTCCGCCACACCATACATCGCCGCATACAAGGCTGAAGCCTCCCGGGTAACGATCCTTGCAATCATCCACGGCGCGCGTCGCTGGCCGAAGAGGTTTTGAAGCCGCCTTTGGGCCTCCATCCGTCTCACAACCCGGCCGCCGTCTCCTTCACCATGTAATCCACCACTGCCTTCAAGTCGCCCTTCGACTCCTCAAACACCTTCAACTGCCTGTCCGCCCCAGTCCCGGTTTCCATGATCTTGCGCACCCCGTTGATCGCGTCGCGGCTGCCCAGCTCGTCCACCACCGGATCGATCAGCGCCAGGTACTCCTCCAGCAGTTCGCGCACCGGCACCTCCACCTGTTTGCCAAAGTCGATCAGCTTGCCGTCCAGCCCGTAGCGCACGGCGCGAAATTTGTTCTCCATCAGCAGCGGCCGCGCGTATTGGCGAAAATCCTGGTTCCCCTCCTGCAGCTTCCACAGGTAGACCACCGTAGCCTGGATCAGCGCCGCGATGGCCACCGTCTCCTCGGCGCGCAGCGGAATGTCGCAGGCCCGCACCTCCACGGTGCTGAAGTATGGATGCGGCCGAATATCCCACCAGATCTTCTTGGCGTTGTCAATGCAGTTGGTGCGCACCAGCAGGTTGACGTAGTTCTCAAACTCCGAGTAGCTGGAGAAAGCGTCCGGAATCCCCGTCCGCGGAAAATTCTCGAACACCTTGGCGCGATAGCCCTTGTACCCCGTGTTCAGCCCCAGCCAGAACGGCGAATTGGTGGCCAGCGCCATGATGTGGGGCAAAAAGTAGCGAATCGAATTCATGATGCGGATGGCCGCTTCCCGGTCTTCAATGCCCACATGCACATGCAGCCCGAAGATCAGGTTGGCGCGCGCCACCAGTTGCAGATCCTTCACCACCTGGTGGTAGCGCGGGTCGGGGTAGATGCCCTGCTTGCGCCAGTCGGCGAAGGGATGGGTCGCTCCGGCCACCAGCACCAGCCCATTTTCCCTGGCCAGCTTGATCATCTCGCGGCGCAGTTCGTAAATGTCTTCGCGCGCCTCGTCGATGTTGCGGCAAACGCGCGTCCCCACCTCGATCACCGAGGTGTGCATCTCCGCCTTCACCCGCTCCTGCAAGCGCAGCTTGCCCTGTGCCAGCATCTCCGTCTGGATGTGCGAGCGCAGGTCGCGCGTCACCGGGTCGATGGTCTGATATTCCTCTTCAATGCCGAGCGAAAACGATGGCCGCATGGGTTGACCTCGAAACTGCGTGGGTCAATTGTAAGCCACGCGACACAAAATAATTTCGCCTTTTATTCGCTTTTATGCGCTAGAATGATCCTCGGCAATGAATCTATTCTCCCAACTTGCGGCAGAACCGACGCACGAGGAAATCTACCCGGGCGCGGTCTTGATGCGCGGCCTGGCGCTCGCGCAAGACGAAGAGTTTTTCGCGGCCGTCGAAGGTATTCTCGCCGCCGCTCCGCTCCATCATGCAACAACCCCCAGCGGACTGCCAATGGGCGTAATGGTGTCTGACTGCGGGACTCCCGAAGCTTTTCGCCGCCGCTGGGATCCGCAAAACCCCGCGGTGAAGCGCATGTGGCCGCCGATTCCTCGCCTGCTCTTCGACTTTGCCATTCGTTGTGCGGTTCGCTCGGGATTCCCGCAGTTCCGTCCCGACTCTTTGCACATCAATCGTTACCAGGCAGGCACCAAGCTGGGTCTGCACCAGGACCGCCACGAGTGCGACATGCGTCAGCCCATAGTCTCCATCTCGCTGGGCCTCGAGTGCATCTTCCTGCTCGGCGGCATGCAGCGCACCGACCCCGTCAAGCGCATGCTTCTCGAGCACGGCGATGTGGTCGTCTGGGGCGGCCCGTCGCGCATGCGCTTTCACGGCGTCCAGCCCCTCAAGCCCGGCCACCATCCCCTCACCGGCCCCTACCGCTACAACCTCACATTTCGCAAGGTTGCGTGAGAGCAAGCTCGGCGCAGCAGACGGCACCCTCCTATCCGCGCACGTGGCTTGACAGCGGAAAATGCTCTGTCATCCTGAGCGGAGATTGGCGCGTACTATGCGCCAGTCGCAGTCGAAGGATCTGCGGTTGCTCTTCACGAAACTCAACCTGGCAAAACTGCCAGGTCCGGGTGCCCCATCCTTGCGATGTTCTTGTTCTTATCGCAAGGGTGGGATACCACGAACCCCGATCGGCTCCGTCAGCCCTCAGCCTTTTCACTCGCCGGGTGCCCCATCCTTGCGATGTTCTTGTTCTTATCGCAAGGGTGGGAAACCACGAACCTCAACCAGCTCCGTCAGCCCTCAGCCTTCTCACTCGCCTTCGCCTTCTTCTTCGCGGACTTATTCTTCGCAGCGGGCTCCGCTCCCAGAAACCCCGCCCACCTCAACTCCGGCACATGCGGAGCCGTCGCCGCCTTGGCAATCGCCAAATCCGCCACTTCCTTCACAATCCAGTCGAAGTTCGCGTGCCCCACCGAATGCAAATCCGCATCCGGCGCAGGATTCATGAAGTCGATCGCATACGGAACCCCATCCTCCACGGCAAACTCCACCGTGTTCAAGTCGTAGCCCAGCGCCTGGCACAGCTTCAGGGCGTCCTGCTCCACGCGCTTGAGCAGCTTCTTGTCGTACTCCGTCGGGTTCTGAATATACCGCTCGTCGTGCGGCTTGCGCGGGTCATAAGGCATGATGTGCACTTTCTTCTGCCCCACCACGTAGCAGCGGAAATACTCGTTGAACTCAACCGCCTTCTGATACAGCATGCACAAGTCGCGCGACTGGTCGTAGGCGGTAAAAAACTCCGCGCGATTGTGAATGTGGTGCACATCCCGCCAGCCTCCGCCATCCACCGGCTTCATAAACCCATGCTCGCCCACATAGGCAAACACGCTGTCCCAATCCAGCGGATATTCGAGGTTGCGCATCGACCGGTCCGTCGTCCCCTCGGGATGCTTCTTGTGCGGCAGAATCACCGTTGCCGGCACCGCCACGGCCAGCTTCCCGGCCAGCGAGTAGTTGAAGAACTTGTCGTCCGCCGACCACCAGAACGGATTGTTGATAATCACCGTCCCATTCAGTGCGGCGTGCTTCAAATAGGCGCGATAGAAGGGAATGTCGTGCGAGATGCGGTCCACAATCACGGAGTAATCCGGCGCCCTGTCCAGCCGCACCGCCCCCGTCACCACAAACTCCGCATGAATGCCATCGAGGTTCCGCGCGTTGATGTGCTCCACCAGCGCTCCGGGAAAGCTGTTCTCCATCCCGAACAGAATGCCGATCTTCTTCATAGCGCCCCACCCCTCCTCTAAGACAAAACTGCATGCGCGCTTAGAAACCGCCGCCGCAAGTACGAACTTCTACAGTGTAAGGCAGTGCCTTGTCCAGCAGTTCCGTCGAAGATGGAAGACCAACGCGTCTAAACCCCGCCGAGCTTGCAGTCCATGCCGCGATTCCCGCGCGGGCGACTGCCTTCGGAGGGAGCAGGGGCATTTATGCCCCTGAAAAGAGCGGTCAATGAATTTGCCTTTAGGCCCGGGCACTTGTCTGATCTGAATAAAAGGCCCCTGGCTGATCGCGAATAGCCGATATATGCCACAAGGCGCGGGTGCCCCATATCTCGACTTTTGGAGACATGGGATTCGAGAATCGAAACCACTGGAACCGGGCCGCGACCCAAATTGGACTCTTCAATTCGGCATTATAAGGCCCTGACCTGGGTGCCCAATCTTCATTGCCTAAGCGGGTTGCAGCCACTCGCAGCCCATCGCTATTGCAATTCCCTAACCTGGCGAGACCTCAAAATCTCCATGGGCTAGGCTCTGCTTCAGTCGGCGTGCCTCCTGCAAATTGATTCTGAAAGCGTAGCCGTGCTTGTGTAGCAGCCAAAGCAACTCCCCGCCATTTAACAGCGTGACAGGCTCATTATTTGCGAACGCGTAAGCATCTGCTCCATAAGTGCTGGTCGTAACTAATATTCCTTTGGACGCACCTTCCTTCCGTACAACCGCACAAAGATCTCTGACTGCGCTGACGTCAACTGTGTTCGTGTAACGCTTCGCCTGGATGATATATTTGCCCCCATGAATAGGGTCTGGATTGAAAACGATGGCGTCCACGCCCCGATCCCTACTCGCTTGTGTGATCTTGACCTCGCCTCCGCGACCAGAGAACTCCTTCTCGAAGAGCTCCCGGATTAGGTGTTCAAAATCTTGCCAGTCCATCGCAGCGAGATTCGTGGAGCCATCTAGGTTATTGATAACTTCCCTTGCATCAACGAATCTAGAGTCCGATCTCTGGAGATTGAGGACCGGCTCGATCGGAATGATTTCGATGAGTCTGCCAGCCGATTTCCCATTGAGACTTTGGAAGGCTATAAGGGGGTCGATTCTCCTGAGATTCATCGAAGCAAATTGATCGTGCTCCACCATCAGGGAAGCTGTGTAGGCCTTCTTCGATGCCCCAGTGGTTGGATCATCGAAAGAGACCCAGCCATTAACGACAAGCAGCTTGAAAATTCCTGACGAATCGTTGCGAAACAATTCGAACGCAATTCTCAAGATGATTGCAGGGTGAACCTTTGGAATAAACTCCTTCCGCTCAGCTTGATTCAGGGGCCTAGCCACGGGGCCACTCTTCAACGAAACAATCTTAATCGGCGGTCGATGGACCACGTCCGGCAAGCCGATCTCGACAATCAAAATGCGTTGTTCTTCATCGAAATCGACATCCCATAAGCGAGGAATCGACCAAGGCATCGTCAAGCTCCCCATGATGCATTGAACCCTCGCAATTACGGCGCCTCTGGCTCCTTCATTAAACCCTTGCAGGGCCGCGCTGATATTCTCTTTCTGCTGCTGGCAGTCCCCGACGTACTTCTGGGCGTGCAATCTATAGTTGCTAAGCTCCTCCTTGACCATCCTTTCGGTGTCATCGGCATATCGCTTCCAGCGCTGTCTTTGCTTCACATTCCATTCCTGAACTTGGCTATTCAGAATGTTGAAGCGGGAAAGAATCGCCAGACGCTTCTCGTTGTAACGCTCGACCTCCAGACGGTCGCGTTGAAAAAATCGCTTGACGTCATTCTCGCTAACGGCGCTCCGGTCGAATTCGAAGACAGCCTCCCCGAGCTCGAGTGGATTCAAAGAATACTCGTTAAAATCCGAACACAAGCTTGTCGGAGCTCTTTCCGGATATGAGCAGGCTTGCGCGAGAATTGCGGACTCCTTTTCGAACCAAGGAACCTCTTCGGGTAACAAAATTGCTTCGATTTCCGCGACGTTCATCTCTGAACAGAATGCATTCCGGGGTGAAAAAGGCTGTCGCTTGAATTCCCTCTTCACCCAGGCCGGACGTTCAGCAACCCATGCAGCACCATTTTGAAGCCTGTGAAATTCTTTCTCCATCTCGGCGACCATTCGTTCAGCCTTCCCAACATTCTCTGGCCGCGTGGCCTTGACATGGCATGCGAGCTTTGCCCTTTTGTTTTGGAACCTTTTGGCTGCGCGCCTGACTGAACCCTCGCGGATTCCTTTAGAAACCTCTTGGATCGCTTTGTAGACCGCACCGAAAATTGCGGATGCCGCCCACACTACCGCCACGATGATGGCGATCACAATGGCAAGCTCTATCGGCATGCCCGAATTTTACCGCGAAGCCCCGAACCCGCCGGATGCCCCAGGCCTCAATTTCGAGAACTGGGAGACCACATCCCTAACCCGCATGCCCCCACCACCGATCCCCACCTTCGAAAAAACGAATCTTCATTTTGCAGATAATTAACCCCAACAAGCGCACAATAATCCCATGTCCAGCCTCACGCAGAAATTCGATCGAAAGGCAGGCGCCCCGTCCAAAGCGAGGAAATCCCCGCCCAATTCATCGAGCCCTTACCTTCTCCGATCAGGCAAATTACCCCACCCCTCCCCCACTTTCGCGCCAAACCAATGAACGAATAGCAGTTACACCCCAAAAACGCATTTCGACCCCTTGAAACAAAGGGCTTACAGACCGAGCAGCGCCGCAGAATGAACCGCGTCGAACCGAAAGCAGGACAAATTCCCCAAAAAGCCGCAGCTTGATTCACGAACAGCCGCGCCGCCTCACTGCGAAATAATAGAGCAGTGCAAACCCCGCAACTTCCCCTCGATGCCGTAGGCTTCGACTTCGGCACCACCAACAGCTCTGTCGCCCTAATCGACGGCGACTCACAGGTTCAGCTTGCCTCGTTTCCATCGATGGGCGAAGAGACGCAGTCGTTCCGCTCGGTGCTCTACTTCGAGCATTCCAAAACCGCAGCCGGACCCAAGCGAATGCACGCATTCGCCGGCCCGGCGGCCATTGAACATTATCTGCAGGCGGAGGAAAAAGGCCGGCTGGTGCAGTCGCTCAAATCGCATCTCTCCAGCCGGTCGCTTACCGGGACCGAAGTCTTTGGCCGCCGCTACAAACTCGAAGACCTGATCGCGCGCATGATTACGGACCTGCGCAAATATGCGGCGCATCAGTTTCACAAACCGATCGGCTACGCCATGGTAGGCCGCCCGGTCCGCTTTGTGGGCGCGGAGACGGACGCGGACGACGACTTTGCCGTTGCCCGCCTGCGCGAAGCATTCACGGCCGCGGGCTTTGAGCATGTGGACTTTGAAATGGAGCCGGTGGCAGCCGCCTGCGCATACGAGTCGACGCTCGACCACGACGAACTGATCCTTATCGGCGACTTCGGCGGCGGCACCAGCGATTTCTCCCTGCTGCGCGTGGGCCCGGATGTCCGCCGCCGCGGACGGACTTCGAAAGATTTGCTGGGCAACGGCGGCGTAGGCCTGGCCGGCGATGCCTTCGACGCGCGCATCGTGCGCAAGCTGGTTTCGCCCGCGCTTGGGTCGGACTCCGACGCGCGCTCGATGAACAAGATCCTGCCCGCCGTTCCCGCGTGGATTTACGCCAACCTGGAGCGCTGGCACTATCTCTCCTTTCTGCGCACCAACAACGTGCGCGAGATCCTGAAGAGCGCGCGCATTCGCGCCCTCGAACCGGAAAAGATTCAAGCCTTGATCACGCTGATCGACGAGGACCTCGGCTATCAGCTTCACCAGGCCGTGCAGCAGCTCAAGTTCGAGCTTTCCCGCAGCCCGACCGCCGAGTTCGGCTTTCGCGACAGCGCAAGTCATCCCAGCATCGACCTGCGGATTCCCGTAACGCGCGCCGAGTTTGAATCCTGGATCGAGAGCGACCTGCAGTCCATCGAAGGCTGCGTCGACTCGCTTCTGAAAACTTCCGGCATCGATGCTCGCGCTGTCGACCGCGTCTTCCTCACCGGCGGCAGTTCCTTCGTCCCCGCGGTGCGCCGCATCTTCGAGACCCGTTTCGGCAAGGTCCGCATCCGCGGCGGCAATGAATTCACCTCAGTCGCCCACGGGCTGGCGCTGCGCGCGGCGGAACGGTTGCGCGAAATTTTGTAGCGCAGCGCAGATTCACACCGCCTTCACATTCAGTTCACGGAATCGTCAAACTTGCCCTGTAGCCTCGCAGCCATGAACAACTTATGGATCGTCCGCAGGGTTTTCCTTCTTTCTGGCCTCTTGATCGCAATTTGTGGCATAAGCGCAAGGGCGCAGTACGAGGATGGAAGCATTATCGGCTCCATCCATGACGCCACCGGCGCGGCTGTTCCCAATGCAGCGGTGACCGTAACCAACATCAATACCGGCATTCAAGAAAAAGTGAACTCGAACGGTTCGGGCGACTACGAGGTTCCGTCGCTGCGCGTAGGCGTGTACAACATCGAGGCCACGGCTCCGAACTTTGCACCCGCCGAAGCCAAGAACATCACCGTCTCTGTCGCCGGCCGCGAGCGCATCGACCTCACGCTCAAAGTCGGCCAGGCTGAAGTAACCACGGTCGAAGTCTCAGACGTTGCCTTGCAATTGGAAACAGAAACAAGCGAACGAGGCCTCACGGTTTCTGAATATCAGACCGAATCGCTGCCGCTGGTAAGCCGCAATTACTCCGATCTTCTGGCGCTGGCTCCGGGCTCGCGCCAGGCGCCCACCGCAGCCACTACCACCGCCGTCACCAGCCTGGTACGCGCCGGCTCGTACAACGTGAACGGCGAGCGCAGCATGTTCAACAACTTTCTGCTTGACGGCCTGGACAACAACGCCTACGGCGAGAGCAATCAGGGCTTCGACAATCAAATCATCCAGCCGCCGCCCGACTCCATTTCGCAATTCCAGGTGGTGACCGACAACGAGAGCGCGGAGTACGGCCGCTCCTCCGGCGCAACCATCAACGTGGCCTCGCGCAGCGGCACCAACAGCTTCCACGCCACGTTGTACGAATTCATCCGCAACACCGATCTAAACGCGTTCGGCTACATTCACCCCATCAGCGGCACGCACGCGATTGTGAAGCCCGGATTCGATCGCAACCAGTTCGGCGCGGACTTCGGCGGTCCCATCGTCAGCAACAAGCTGTTCTGGTTTCTCGATTACGAGGGTTTCCGCCAAAAGCTGACGCCGGCCGTAGTCCTCACTGTGCCAACGCAGAATGAGATCAACGGCGTTCTCGCGGTGGACGTGCAGGATCCGTTCAAGCCGGGCACTTATTACAAAGCCGGCACATCCATCCTCACTTCTCCGGACATCAGCCCTGTATCAAGTCAAATTCTCAGCTTCTTCAAAGATCTTCCGGCGCAGTGCCAGGTCGCGCCAGGTTCGCCCGGGATCAACACGACCACTGGAGTGGACTCGAACGACTGCGCCACCAACGCCCCTTTTACCGATAATGCCGACAAAGGCGACCTGCGCTTCGACTATCAGCAAAACGAAAAGACCTCGTGGTTCCTCAAGGCCAGCGACCGCAAGGAGACGGGCATCAACTTTCCCACGCTGCCGCTGCCCTTGGACGGCCAGACCAACGGACGCATCAAGATTCTCGACCAGCAGGTGGCGCTCGGTTACACGCGCCTGATGGGCTCCAACAAGGTGCTCGACGCGCGGCTCGGGCTCTCTGAAACGCGGGCCGGCAAGTTCACGCTCTCCATCGGCGACGACGCCATCACCATTCCCGGCCTGCCCACCAACGCCGTCGTTGCCGGCGGACTCCCTTCCACCAGCGTCTCGGGCGGCTTTACCGCATTCGGACGGCAGAGCACCAATCCGCAGTGGCAGTATCCGTCGCTGCTCGACCCCAAGATCAACTTTTCGTGGGTCAAGGGCAAGCACTCTTTCAAATTCGGTTACGAGTACGAGCACATCTGGATGCAGGTGCAGGATTCGAACCCGCTCTATGGCTCCTTCACTTATGGCAAAGGTTACAGCGCTTGCCCGGCGGCGGCAGGGGCGGCTTGCAACAACCCCACTGCGGCAGCCGATACCTACTGGGCCGACCTGCTCTTCGGCACAACCAGCAACTACGCGCTGGCCACTTACTTCCGCGCCCATCTGCTGCAATCGATGGATAACTTCTACGCCCAGGATGACTGGAAGGTAAGTCAAAATCTAACGCTGAACCTGGGTCTGCGCTGGGAGTACGGATCTCCGTACTCGGAGGCTAACAGCAACCTCTCCAACTTCGATCCGGCGACAGTCTCCATGCTCACTCTCACGCCCGGCTACGCAGCGTCCCCGTTCATCGCGCCTTTCGCCGGCGGAGGCGTTTACGGCAAGACGCTGGTCAATCCCTCTCTCGGTGACTACGCCCCACGCGTGGGCTTCGCGTGGGCCGTTACCCCTTCCATCGCCGTTCGCGGCGGTTACGGCACGAGCTTTGTCCACTACACCCGCGCCGGCTCGGGAGACATTCTGGCCATCAATGCGCCCAACGCTCTATTCGTTTCCGTAACTCAGCCGTCCACAGCCACGTCCGCCGGGTACCGAACGGTCGATCAGGGCTACCCCGCGAATTTGGCCGCAGGCTCCAACTTCAGCCCCGGTACGGATAACATCACCTACGTCCCGCAGAACACCAAAGACAGTTACGTTGAGAGCTACTTCATCAGCGTGCAGAAGTCCCTGGCCAAGAACACGCTCCTTGACTTTGCTTTCATTGGCAACCACGGGCTCAAACTACAGGGCTTTCTCAACGCCAACCAGGGCAATCCCTCGCTGGGCGTCGCCAACCCCACCAACTCCGCGCTGGGCGCTGGTTTCGCCCGCCCCTATCCAACGTGGGGCGGCCTGGTTGGAACCACTTACGACTATGGCGATATTACGGAAGCGCTCAACGGATTCTTCTCGCACTTCGAAGCCCTGCAGGTTCGCTATGAACAGCGGATGGTAGACGGCCTCACGCTGCTCAACTCGTTTACATGGGAGCACTCGCTGGACAATGCATCCGCTTCGCTCGAAGGCAACACGCCCTCGCCGCAGGACGCCAACAATCTGCGCGCCGACTATGGGCAATCGGACTACAACCTGCCCGTTGCCGATGTGTTCAGCCTGGTGTATGACCTACCCGTTGGCCGGGGGCGGGAAATCCTTTCCAGCGCCAATCCGGTTGTTGACGGGATCGTGGGTGGCTGGCAGATCAGCGCTGTCAACACCGCGCAGGGCGGAACTCCTTTCAACATTGCATATACTCCCAACTCGGCCAACGTAGTTTCACCGCAAATTTCCGCCACCTATCGCGGAGCCAATGAGTACCGCCCCAACCGCGTTTCGGGCCAGAGTGTAGTGCTATGCCACTCCGGCCATACCTGCCTAAAGAATGAGATCGCCTCCAATGGCAGCATTCAATATGTGAACTATGCCGCCTTCACGCTGCCCGCAACCAAGGACGCCAACGGCAACCTGCTCAGCCCGTTCGGCAACGCGCCGCGCAATCCTGGCCGCACCCCAAACTTCTACGAGACCGATCTCGATTTGAACAAGCGATTCAACACGCCCATTGACCGCATGAAGATCGAGTTCCGCACCGAATTCTATAACGTGTTCAACCACACCAACCTTTATCTGCCGGCGAGCGGCCTGGGCGGCACGCTTTCGACCGCCGCGAGCATCAACAATCCCACCACCGGTGGCACGGTTACGGGCACCTTCGAGCCGCGCATCATCCAGTTCGGCTTGAAGATCATCTACTAAAGCGTTCGACATTTCATTCGCAACAGCCCGCGTGGTCTTTCGCGCGGGCTCTTTTTTGCTGGTGCTTATCTTTGCTGTGGCTTGTCTTATGCTGATGTTTATCTTTTGCTGAAACGTCAAGATCATCCATCACCGAGCCCGTCTTCGGCGAGCGCTATAATCCACAGTTGCAACTCTCAGGCATGGAATCCACGTGGGATGCGAAAGTCCCTGAACCCGAAGCGATTCCGCCGGAATCAGCTATAGGGAGGGCAAATGAAATACCGCCTGTTGACTGTAAACCGTGAGTTTGGAAGCGGAGGTGGCCGGATCGCGCAGACCATTGCCGAGAATCTCGGCTGGAAATTGCTGGATAAAGACATCATCGACGCCATTGCCTACGCCGCGCACGTCGATACCAGCGTGGTTCAGCGTTACGATGAGCACGTCGAATCATGGCTGCGCCGGCTGAACCAGCAGGCCATGCGTTCCGCCGCGTTGGCCGCGGGGCTCGAACTCCGTGACAATGCTGTGTTCGACGCCGAAGAAATGGTAAAAATCTCACAGAAGGTCATCGAACAGGCCTACGCCGAAGGCAACTGCGTCATCGTCGGCCGCGGTTCACAATCCGTCTTGCAGCACAAGCCCGAGGCCTTT
>Ga0302320_10016175_pt1 | contig 15268 bp, 14 predicted proteins | sample Bog_T0_3_FD_202130 | JGI IMG/M metagenome (GOLD analysis project Ga0302320, IMG submission 202130) | Peat permafrost microbial communities from Stordalen Mire near Abisko, Sweden - Bog_T0_3 | ecosystem: Environmental > Terrestrial > Soil > Wetlands > Peat | place: Sweden: Abisko, Stordalen Mire... | reverse complement strand
TGCTCTGGATGTTGACCAGAATGTCGGGAACATCGCTGAACGCCACCTGTGGCGGGGTCAGGGGAATTTCGTCGGCCTTGGCGATTTTGTTCTTTTCGGCGTTGTGCGGCTTGATGACAAAGAAATATGTGCCCGCGCCGGCGCCTGCCAGCACCACAACAAGGGCCGGAACCGCGATCATCAGCAATTTCTTGTTGAGCAGTTTTCCCAGCAGCCCCTTTTTCGGCGCGGCGTCGCCGCCCTCCGCGGGGGTTTCGGGTTCACTTTCGGCTTCGGGCGCTTTTTCTTTGCTGGCCATCAAACTGCTTTCTGCAATTGTCCGGCAGCATCCTCACGCAAACGTGGTTAAGGAGCGGTTGAAATTGCCGCCTGGGCATCGGCTGACCCGGCAAGTTTTTCCGCCGCCGCCGCCGGCATGCGAAAAACCCTTGTAAATAGCGGCTTTCCTGCTGGCACGCTCGCTGCACCTGTTTTGGCGCGGCCAGAAAGGATCGCAAGGTGCCCAATGGATAATTCACTTCTCGTTAGTCTTTCGCAGCAATTGGCCGCTTATCGTTCGATGGACGTGATCGCGAACAATCTCGCCAACGTCTCGACGCCCGGCTTCAAGCGCGAATCCGCCAAATTCGAAGAATATGTCACCCATGTCGCGCCCTCCGAAGGCCAGACCGGCCAGCAGTCGGTCAGCTTCGTCAAGGATGCCGGTGTCGCCCGCGATATCAGCCAGGGCAGCATTGAAACCACCGGCGCGCCGCTCGACCTGGCTATCAACGGCAAAGGCTTTTTCACGGTGCAAACGCCCAATGGCATGCGCTACACCCGCGACGGTCACTTCACCCTTGACGCCAACGGCCAGATTGTGACCAGCGAAGGCTATGCGCTGCAGGGCGACAGCGGCGCCATCACCATTACGCCGGACGACCAGAATATCCAGATCGGCCGGGATGGCACCATTTCCAGCATCGTCAATGGCATCGGCAACCAGATCGGCAAGCTGCAGGTTTCGGCGTTCGCCGACGACAGCGCCCTCACCAAACAGGGCGACAATCTCTATTCCACCACGCAAACCCCCACTGTGGCCGCCGACAGCACCATCAAGCAGGGTGCGCTGGAATCCTCCAACGTCCAGCCGGTGCTGGAAATCAGCCATATGATCGAAGTGATGCGCGCCTACCAGGCGACCGCGTCGCTGAGCCAGAGCCAGGAAGATTTAACCCGCCAGGCGATCGACAAGCTTGGCGCGATGCCCAATTAGGAGAACGGATCATGCGCGCGCTTTCCATAGCTTCCACCGGCATGCTGGCCCAGCAGACCAATGTCGAAGTGATCGCCAACAATCTGGCGAATATGAACACCACCGGCTTCAAGGAGCAGCGGGCGGAATTCACCGACCTGCTCTACCAGAATGTGGAGACCCCGGGTTCCCAGACCTCCAGCCAGGGAACCTATGCGCCCGCCGGCATCCAGATCGGAACCGGCGTTAAGACCGGCGCGACCTATCGCATCACCACCCAGGGCGACCTGACCAGCACCTCCAATCCCTATGACGTGGCGGTCCAGGGTTCGGGCTATTTCCGCATCCAGCAGGCCGACGGCACCGACGGCTATACCCGCGCCGGCAATTTCGCGCTCTCGCCCCAGGGCCAGCTGGTCACGCAGGACGGCAATGTGGTGCAGCCCGGCATCGCCATTCCCGCCAACACGGTCAGCGTCACCATCAACGCCCAGGGCCAGGTCAATGCCACGGTGGCGGGCAATGCCACGCCCCAGACAGTGGGCCAGCTCGAACTGGATCGCTTTCCCAACGAAGCGGGCCTGAATGCCATCGGCGGCAATATCTTTCTGGAAACCCCTGCTTCGGGCAGCCCCCAGGCCGGTGTTCCCGGCTCGCCCGGCTACGGCACCATCCAGCAGGGCTTCCTGGAAACCTCGAACGTCAATTCGGTGGACGAGATTACGGCCCTGATTACCGCCCAGCGCGCCTATGAAATGAATTCCAAGGTCATCACGGCGGCAGACCAGATGCTGCAGCAAACCTCCCAGATGGCGCAGTAAACCATGATCCGCAAACTCTCTCTCAATTTCGGCCTGATTGCCGTCCTTGCCTTCTCCGCTTTGACGATGGGTCCGGCCTTGGCCGACATTCGAATCGTGGTTCCCACGCGCGATATCGCTCGCGGCGAAGTCATTGCCGATTCCGATCTGGCCTTCGGCACCGTCACCGGCACCGCGCTGATGAACGGCACGGTCACCAGCATGGATGCCTTGAGCGGCATGGAGGCCCGCCGCGTGCTGCGCGCGGGACAGGCGGTATCAGTCACCGATGTGCGCCGTCCGATATTGGTGACCAGGGGCCAGACCATCACCATGACCTTTGATGCGCCCGGCGTGAATTTGACTGCGATGGGCCGGGCCATGAGCGAAGGCGGCATCGGCGATACCGTCACCGTACAAAATCCGGCTTCGTTCCGCATGATCAATGCTGTCGTCACCGCCGCGGGCACCGTGCGTGCCACCGGCCCGCTGTCCAACGGTATGCCCAATCAGCTCACTGCCCAGAAATAGGATCCGTCATGCGTAGATCGCTGCTTGCCATCACCACCCTGTCGCTGCTGGGCGCGTGCCTGTCCGGCTGTTCCGCCGTGGACCGGCTGGAGAATATCGGCTCGCCGCCCAAGCTGGCGCCGGTGGGCAATCCTGCCGACCAGCAGCTGGTGGCGGCCATCCCCCAGCCGCCGCCGGTCACCCATGTCGGCAATTCCCTGTGGCAGCCGGGCGCGCGCAGCTTCTTTCACGATCCCCGCGCCACCCATGTCGGCGATGTGATTACCGTGAATGTCTCGATTTCCGACGCCGCCAAGCTGTCGAACACCACCACCAGTTCGCGCACAAATTCCGACGACGCCAATTTGACCAATTTCTTCGGCCTGGAAAATGCCCTGCCCAAAAGCATGAACCCGGGCAGCCTGGTCAAGATGGGGTCCGACAATTCCAATGTCGGCGCCGGCGGCATCAACCGTTCGGAAGCCATCAACATGACGCTGGCGGCGCTGGTCGCCCAAGTGCTGCCCAACGGCAATCTGGTGATCTCCGGCCATCAGCAGGTGCTGGTCAACAACGAAATGCGCGACATGCAGGTGTCGGGCATTGTCCGCACCGAGGATATCACGGCCGAGAATACGGTGGACCTGTCGCAGATCGCCGAAGCCCGCATCAATTATGGCGGCAAAGGCACGGTGAGCAATGTGCAGGAGCCGCGCTACGGCTCGCAGCTTTTCGATATATTGATGCCCTGGTAGGTATTTTGAGCCGGGATATAAAAAGGCCCGGTCACAAGACCGGGTCTTTTTTATCTCCCCCTTTGTCACAGCTCAGGTCAGCTTCGCCGACACTTCGCTGCGACGTTCGGCACGCTGTCGCTACCGAACCCCCACGCCAGCGGCTGTGCCGCGCGGGGAGGAGAAAGCCGGTGTATTCGTATTAATCGTCGCGATAGACTTTTTCGCGCCCCGCCGTGCGACGCACGGCAATGAAACAAAAGAACGGCGCGGATTTTCCGTCTAATCGTCTCTGTAAACCTTTTCGCGCCGTTCATGGCGCTCCTGCGCTTCAATCGAAAGCGTGGCGATGGGGCGCGCGTCCAGCCGCTTGAGCGAGATGGGTTCACCCGTCTCCTCGCAGAAACCATAGGATCCGTCTTCAATTCGGCGGAGCGCGGAATCGATCTTGGCGATCAGCTTTCTCTGGCGGTCGCGGGTGCGCAGTTCCAGTTGCCGCTCCGCCTCGGTCGAGGCGCGGTCCGCCAGATCGGCATGCGGCACCGTTTCGGCCTGCAAATTCTGGATCGTCTCGCGACTTTCCTTGAGAATGTCGTCTTTCCAGCCATTGAGCTTGCGGCGGAAATACTCCCGCTGGCGCTCATTCATAAAGGGCTCGGTTTCCGACGGCCGGTAGTCGGCCGGGATCTGGATTCCCATGCATACTCCTTCGGGCAGTCACGAATCGGCGGGCAAGGCCCGTCCGGAAGGCGGGGGTTATAGCGATGCGGTCCCCCCCCAGCAATCGCTATTGTGAGACAGGGGAAAGAGGCTCCAGACAGTATAATTATTGTAATGATTTCAATGACTAAGTGTTAAATCGGACACGGGCTTTCGGCGTGTGGCTTGAATCCGCCGAGCCTGCGTCGCCATGGCGGACAGGACACGTCAAGCTCGGAGCCTCCAGTGGCCGCCACGCCATGAGCATGACCGGCGGACATGCGAGAGGGAGACGAACGCCGCGAACACAAGCGAGCGGCCAGGCAACCCAGACCATATCCCCACACCCAGCCTCAATCCCCCGTCGCGCCGCTGGTATTGTTCATATTGATCAGCTCATAACCACCCAGCGCCAGGCGCACTGAAGGCCCCGATGGCGCTTCCGCCGCCATCTGGTGCCAGCTCATCGGCGCGGCATAAAGCACATCGCCTTCGGTGGCGTGATATTCACCCCTATTCTCGAACTTGCCGCTGATCGCGCCCACCTGCACGATCCACCATTCCGCCGGCCCCGGATGCATATGCCCGAAGGTCGTCTTGGCGTTGAAGGTGGGCGCATCCGGCTTGTCCGGCCCGCTGCCCGCACTTCCCCGTCCCGTGCCGCAAGGGTTGTCGGCCGCATTGACGAAACCGATCAGCGGGCTGGCGAACAGATGATCGTCCTGCACCACCACAGTGTTCGACTTCGCGCAATTCTTGATCGCGTCGAAGGTGTTGAAATAAAGCTGGTTGGGCGCGGTATAGGCGCCGGGCTTGTGGTTGAAAGCGACCTTCACCATCGTCAGCCCCGGCCCGGCCGGCGGCGCCGGGTTGGCGGTGGGATAGATTGTCTTGTAATTGGTGGGGTTCACCTCCACCCACAGCGCATTGCCGCTTCCTTCCACGTCAAACGAAAACAGCGTCGACTTCATGATATTGACGATCGATCCGCGCCCCGCCGTCAACGGCGCCTGGCCCTCCACCTGGAAATGAAGTTCCCCCGCCACCACAATAAACATGGTCGGCGTGTCGGGATGCAGGCGGGAAGTGGATTTGAATCCCGGCGCGCCGGAATTATAGGTCGCGTCCTGCTCCGGATCCTTGATGATCTGTTCCTGCCAATCCGCCTGGCCGGCATGCATAGCCTTCAGGTCGGACAATTTCCAAAGCGGACGCATCGGCGGGCGATAGACCCCGCCTTCCGATTTGGGCACCCACCAGGTTTCAAGCGGCCCCCGCCCCCCTTGCGCCACCACCGGGCCAGACGTCGCACACGCTGCCGCCAGAATCGCGGCAGAACCGATTTTCGGAAACAGGTTTTTCATGGCTTCCTCACGCGTCACGCCAAGCCCGTTAAAGGGTGAGGATCAGCCTATCACGCCCTGGCGCCCCGGCAGAGCGGACCTCCGCCTTTGTCCTTACGCGCTGCCGCGCAGGCATAAAAATAAGGCCCGGCTTGTGGCCGGGCCTATTGGTCCTCGGTGCTGGACGCACCTCGGGGCTTATTTCAAATGCAGCTGGCGCGGAGGCATCGCCAGCGAAAAAGGCCAGCCCGAAGGCTGGCCTTTTCCTGGCGATGGTTGCGGGGGCAGGATTTGAACCTGTGACCTTCAGGTTATGAGCCTGATGAGGTGAGGCGGGCCTCCAAGCCCGCCGAACGGGCTGCTCCGCAGCCCGACTCATGTCCCTCTGTGCTGGGCGCACCTCGGGCCTTTTTCACCTAAGCCGCTGCCGCGGAGGCATTAAAAAGGCCCGGCTTGGGGCCGGGCCTTTTCAATGGTTGCGGGGACAGGATTTGAACCTGTGACCTTCAGGTTATGAGCCTGACGAGCTACCGGGCTGCTCCACCCCGCGTCATGAACCCGTTTGATGGGGTGCGCGGATATAGGCCATGAGGGAATAGGTGTCCACCCCCGGGTAAGAGCCTGTTCCCCTTATCCTTATTGGCGCTCGCGGCCGCGTGCTTTACCCGCCCTTAAGCCTTCGGGCGCCAGTATTTCCACTCGCTTCCGGGATTATCAGATGCGCTTTCGCTTTGGAGCTTCAATTCTCGCGGGATTTCTTCTGTCCACGCCCGCTATGGCGGATGACCAATCGCGGCCCATGGTCAATTTCGATGAAGGACGGCTTCTGGCCACCGGTGGCGTCAGTGCCGTCGAAGGCGAGGGCGGCGGCGGGCTGGCGCCCTGGGCTCTGATCACCGGCTATGGCACGCGCGACGGCGTCGGGGTCACCGTGCACCATACCTATGTCGGCTTGCCCGATTACCAGTTGCTGACGCCGGGCATCGCGGTCGGCCTGTTCGACCGGCTGGAGCTGTCTTACGCCTGGCAGGCATTCGACACCGAGGCGACCGGCGCGGCATTGAAGCTGGGCCAGGGTTTTACCTTCCACCAGAATATTTTCGGCGCCAAGCTGAAGCTGATCGGCGATGCGGTCTATGACCAGGACAGCTGGCTGCCCCAGATCGCCATCGGCCTGCAGCACAAGGAAAATGACCGGGGTGCGATCATCGCCGCGGTCGGCGGCAAGGCATCGGTGGGTACGGATTACTATCTGGCCGCCACCAAACTTTTCCTTGCGGAAAGCCTGCTGACCAGTGTCGCGCTGCGCGCCACCAAGGCCAACCAGTTCGGCATTCTGGGCTTCGGGGGCGACAGGCATGACATTTATTCCGCACAGCTGGAAACCTCGGCCGCCTTTCTTTTCAGCCGAAAATTCGCGGTCGGCGGCGAATTCCGCACCAAGCCGAACAATCTGGGTGTCGCCCGGGAGGATGCCGCTTTCGATATTTTCGCCGCGTATTTCCTGAACAAAGATCTCTCATTGACAGCCGCCTATGTGGATCTGGGCAATATCGTGCTCCATGACCATCAGGACGGCGGTTATCTTTCGCTACAGGCAGGACTGTGATGAAACCCATTTTCGGACTTCTCGCCATGGCCGCTATTGCCTTCGCCATGCCGGCCTTTGCCGCCGATACGCTCTATGCCGATATGGGCGGCCAGGCCGTGATCGACCGGCTGGTGGATGTCTCGGTAGACAATTACCTCGCCGATGATCGCATCAAGACGATCTTCGATGAATCCAACATGGACCGTATCCGCGCCGAGTTCAAAGTTCAGTTCTGCCAGGTCGCGGGCGGTCCCTGCGTCTATACCGGTCATGACATGACGGCGGCCCACAAAGGGCTTCACCTGACCAACGCTGATTTCAATGCGGTGGTGGAAGACCTTCAAGCCGCGATGAATACATGCGATATTCCGTTCAGGGTCCAGAATCGCTTCCTGGCGCGATTGGCGCCCTACCAGCATCAGGTGGTCACGCGATGAAAAATATCCTCCCGGCTTTGCTGTTGCTGGCATCCTGCGGTGCCGCCCTGGCGGCCGATCCGGCCCATACCGTGATCCAGAGCGGCCGGGCCTTTCACCCCGCCGAGGTCAGCATCAATCGCGGCGAAGCTCTCACTTTCACCAACAATGACGAATTCATCCATCAGATATTTGTCGACGGATTGTTCGATTCCGACGAAAGGTCCCCGGGCGAAAACCTTACCGAAAACTTTACACAAAGCGGCACCTTTGAGGTCCATTGCCACATTCATCCCAAGATGAAGCTGATCGTGCACGTGAAATAGGGTCGCCTAGCGCCAGCGTAGCCAACGGCGCAAGCGGCGGTGGCCCGGATCAACGGCCTTAAGCCGGCATAAACCCTCCTTCGTCCATATTCCTCAATGCGTTAAGCGTGCCAGGACGGGATGTCGCCAGCCGGTTATTCCATAGGCACCAAAATTTTCGGTGCGTTCGTCGCAATGGGCGCGATCATCGCGATCCTGGGCGCGGCCGGCTATGGCGTGCTTGCCTCGGCCGGCGACATGGCGGTCACCACCTTTGACGGTCCGCTGATGGCGATCAATTACGCCCGCGCGGCGCAGACCGACTTCACCCAGTTGCAGATGGACGAGCTGCGCTACGAGAATGCCGCGCCGGCCGAGAAAAGGGCCATCGCCGCCGACATTGCCGATACCGCGTCGACCTTCAATGACGATCTGGCGGTCGCCGGCCAGCGCTCTTTCGCCGCCGATGAACAGCGCCTGATCCGCCAGATCAAGGCGCTGGTCAGCCAGTGGCGCGATTCGCGCGACCGCGCCGACGTCAAAGCCTTGGAGCGCCTGGATACCCAGATTGACGACAAGTTCGATCTTCTGATCGAACTCAACACCGATTACAGCTTTGTGAGCCGCCGCCAGACGGTTTCGAACGTGGCCAATTACCGCTATGCCACCATCGCCGCCACGGTGCTGGCGCTGTTGCTGGCGGCCGGCATAACCCTGTTCCTGCGCCGCCGCATCATCCGTCCCTTGTCCGCCGCCGCCGCGGTCGCCGACCGTATCGCCAGGGGCGAGCTTCAGACCGAGATTCCCACCGGCGGCGCCGACGAGACCGGCGCGCTGCTCAAATCCATGACCGTGATGCAGGACAATATCCGCGGCATGATGGCGCGTGAAACCGGGCTGCGGCTCTCCGCCGAAAACCGCTTGGCGGACGCTCTGGAAACCTCGCGCGAGGGCGTCATTCTGGTGTCGCCCGATGGCCGCATCGTTCTGGCCAATTCGGCCCTGCGCGATTTCTTTCCCGCCATCGCGGCTTCTCTGGTCAGCGGGGCTGCTTTCGCCGAGGCGCTGCGCCTGATTCAGAGCCAGTTGGCGGTTTCACCCGTTCAGCCGGGCAGCGCCGATCTCACCGGTCATGCCGAACTGGAACTGGCCGACGGCCGCTGGGTGCGCATGACCGCCAGCGCCACCAGCGAAGGCGGCTCGATCATGCTGTTGTCCGACTTCACGCTGGTCAAGGAGCGTGAGGCATCCCTGCGCCGCGCCACCCGCGCCGCCGAAGCGGCCAATGCCGCCAAGACCCGCTTTCTGGCCAATATGAGCCACGAATTGCGCACCCCGCTCAACGCCATTATCGGGTTTTCCGAAATCATCAATGGCCAGTTGTTTGGCGCCATCGCCAATGCCCGGTACCTGGATTACTCCGGCGACATATTGCGCAGCGGGCGGCATCTGCTGGAGGTGATCAATTCGGTGCTCGACCTGGCCAAAAGCGAGAGCGGCAAAATGATGCTCGATGTCCATCCCGCCGACATGGGCGAAGTGCTGCTGGAATGCGTCACCATGGTGCGCGAGCAGATCGCTGCGGCGGGCCTGAGTTTCGAAATGTCGGGTCTGGACCAGAAGCTGCAGCTGTCCGGAGACCGGGCCAAATTGCGCCAGATATTCCTCAACCTTCTGTCCAACGCCATGAAGTTCACGCCGGCGGGCGGACGTGTCTGGCTGGATGCTGGCATGACGCCCGGCGGCGTGGCGGTGACGGTGGGCGACAGCGGCATCGGCATGAGCGACGAAGACATTGACGTGGCGATGCAGCCTTTCGGCCAGGTCGATAACCGGCTGGAGCGGCGTTATGAGGGCACCGGTCTGGGCCTGCCGCTCACCCGTGCCCTGGTTGAACTGCATGGCGGCGCCATGATGTTTGACAGCGCCCGCGATCAGGGGACCAAGGTCACGGTGGTGTTCCCGCCCCGCGCGGCAGAACAGGTGGAATTCGCCGCAGCTGTTTAATTTTGGTCGCGCGGCCCACGCAAAACCGCGAACTTCATTGTGTTATCGCATCGCCGTCGCACTTTTTCTGGCCGGCGCTCTTTTAGCGCGTGTGCTCTTTTGCCGTCTGGATCGCGCGCACGAATCCCACCGGATCGGCGATGTTGGGCGTGGTCACCGCGTCCACCCCGGTGCCTTCGATCCGCACCGTGCCATAGCCGAATAAGCGGCCCGGAAATGACTGATTGACCTTGACGCCTTCGATATTGGGCAGCGCGATTTCGTTGCTCCTCAGCGAGAACAGGCCTTTCTTTTCCACGAAACGGTGACTGGTAACACCGATCTCGGTGGTCCATTTGCGCACCATCATGGAAATGAAAATGATGATGCCGATCCCGAAAATGCCCAGAAAGATCAGCGCCAGCCAGGCGAGCAGGCTATAGAGCCAGTGGAAATGCGCCCGCGCGATGATGGTCTCGCCGTCGCCCAGGGAATTTTCGATATAGGACATAAAGCTCCTAGCGGTCGTGATCCGGCAACAACACCTCTCGAAACCCCTTGTGATTGGGGCTTGAAATCACGCCGTCCTGCTCCATGCGCTCGATCAGGCTGGCGGCGCGGTTATAGCCGATCCCCAGACGCCGCTGGATGTAACTGGTACTGGCCTTGCGGTCCCGCGCCACCACCGCCAGCGCCTTGTCGTAAAGATCATCGCCGCTTTCGCCATTGCCCGCGGTCATCAGGGCATAGGGGTCGTCGGTCTCTTCGTCCGGCTCTTCGGTTACCGCGTCCAGATATTCCGGCTGACCCTGGCTCTTGAGGAAGCGCACAACATCCTCGACCTCGTGGTCGGAGACGAAGGGGCCGTGAACGCGGCGGATGCGCCCGCCCGCCGCCATGTACAGCATGTCGCCCTGGCCCAGCAGTTGCTCGGCACCCTGCTCGCCCAGGATGGTGCGGCTGTCGATTTTGCTGGTGACCTGGAAGGAAATACGGGTGGGAAAATTGGCCTTGATGGTGCCGGTGATCACATCCACCGAAGGCCGCTGGGTGGCGGCGATCAGGTGGATGCCCGCCGCGCGCGCCATCTGGGCCAGGCGCTGCACCGCGCCTTCAATCTCCTTGCCCGACACCATCATCAGGTCGGCCACTTCGTCCACCACCACCACGATGTAGGGCATGACCTCGAATTCCAGATTCTCATCCTCATAGATCGGCTTGCCGGTTTCGCGGTCGAAACCGGTCTGGACGGTGCGCTTTAATACCTCGCCCTTTTCCTTGGCCTTGCGAACCCGGTCATTGAACGCTTCCACGCCGCGCACGCCCATCTTGGACATTTTGCGATAGCGCTCTTCCATTTCGCGTACCGCCCATTTCAGGGCGACGATGGCTTTGCGCGGATCGGTGACCACGGGAGCCAGCAGATGCGGAATGCCGTCATAGACTGACAATTCCAGCATCTTGGGATCGATCATGATCATGCGGCATTGCTGCGGCCCCATGCGGTACAGCAGCGACAGGATCATGGTGTTAAGGCCGACCGACTTGCCTGAGCCGGTGGTACCGGCCACCAGCAGATGCGGCATCTTGGCCAGGTCCGCCATCACCGGCTCGCCGCCGATGGTCTTGCCCAGCGCCAATGTCAGCGGTGCGCGGGCTTTTTCATAATCGCCGCTGGCGAACATCTCGCGCAGGAACACGGTCTCTCGCATCTGGTTGGGCAGTTCGATGCCGATGACGTTGCGGCCGGAAATCACCGCGATGCGCGCCGCCACCGCCGACATCGACCGCGCCACGTCATCCGACAGTGAAATCACCCGGCTGGATTTGACCCCGGCCGCCGGCTCGAATTCATACAGTGTCACCACCGGGCCGGGGCGCACCGCCGTGATGCGGCCCTTGACGCCGAAATCGGTCAGCACCGCTTCCAGCATGCGGGCATTTTCCTCCAGCGCCTCATCGGTCAGCCGGTGGCTGTCCTTCAGCGCCACCGGCTCGGCCAGCAGCTCCAGCGCCGGCAACTGATATTCTCCGGTGGCCAGGCTGAGGGCCGCCTGCTTGCGCTTGCCCGGCGCCATGGGCACGCGGCGGGCTTCCTCGCGCTTGACCCGGCTTTCGCGCCGCTCCGCCAATCGCGTGGCGGCCAGGGACTCCGGCGCGGCGTCAAGGTGATAACCATCCTCGTCGCTGTCTTCGTCATAGTCGTAATCCTCGTCCTCTTCGTCATAGGCCAAGGATTTTGCGCCGGATTTCGAACCCGGCTTTTTGGCGGCGGATTTCCGCCAGTTCGCGATCTTGAGCAGGCTGCCGGCCCAGACGATTGCGGCGGGAAGGTTCCAGATGCCGCGCAGGATCGGCATGATGCGCAAGCCCGTCGCCAGAAAAGCCAGCGGCAAACCCGCGGCCAGAAGCACCAGCGGCAGCACCCAGGACAGGGACGGCGCCGCGAAAATCTGCGCCGCATGGACGGAAAGCCCGGCAATGGCAAGTCCGATCCAGCCCCCGGCGCCGGCGGGAAGGCTTGTGGGCGCGGGAAGGATTCCCAGGCCCCCGGCGACGATGATGGTGCCCAGCGGCCAGGCCACCAGCCGCCACATGGCATGGCGCAGGGTGCGGCCTGTCAGGGCGCGAATGCCCCATACCAGCAAGGGCGCGAAGGCGAAGATGGCGGCGAAGCCGAAGGTCTCCAGCAACAGGTCGGCAGCGGTGGCGCCCAAGGGGCCCAGCAGATTGGAAATAGGGCGGCCATTGGCATTGTTGAAGCTGGCATCGTCGCCGTGGTAGCTGGCCAAAGCCACCAGCGCCGCCATGGCGGCGGCGAACAGCACCAGCCCCGCGCCCCGCAGCGCTGCCACGCGCGCCAGCCGCCCCAGCGCCCGTCTGGCATCGGCCAAGGCATCGCTCATGGCGCCGCCCTTGGACCGGGGATGATAGACGCCACCAACCATGCGACTGCCGGCCATTGTTACCCCTATCTGTCCGCCACGCGGGCAAGCCCGCCGGGGCTTTCCTTCGGGCAGGTTCAGAAAATTTCCTGCACCCTTTCGAGTGCAGTAATAATGGTTGATAAATCACTAACAAGGGCGACGCGGATATAGGAAAAGCCAGGGTTTGACTGGGGTTTCCCCGCCAGAATTTCGCGGCCCATATACGCTCCCGGCAGCACCCGCACCCCCTGTTCACGCCACAGCCGCAGCGCCGTTTCCTCGCCATTGGCGGTGTTGAGCCAGAGAAAAAAGCCGCCCGCGGGCTGCTGGAAACGGGCGCCCAGGATGGTCCTCGCCGCCGCCATTTTTTCCGCATAGGCGGCGCGGTTTGCCGCGACATGGGCTTCATCGCGCCAGGCCGCAGCCGATGCGGCCAGGATCGGCGCCGCGACGGTGGGCGCCGCGACGTTGCGGAAAGCACGAAATAATTCGATCAGGACGGGGCAGCCCGCCACCATTCCGGAGCGCAGGCCAGGCAGGCCCGAGCGCTTGGACAGGGAATGAAAGGTGAGCAGCCGGCTGAAGCCGCCCGATTGCGCAAGCCGCGTCGGCAGGGCGCTGGCCGGGGGCTGCCCGAAATAAATATCGGCGTAACATTCATCGGCCAGGACGATGAAATCATGGCGCTCCGCCAGCTCGAACAATTTTGTCCAATAGCTTTCGGGTGCCACCGCACCTTCGGGATTGGAGGGCGAGCAGAAATAGACTGCGGCGATACGTTCCAGCGTGGTTGGCGCAAGCCCGGCATAGTCGGGCAGGAAGCCCGTCGCTTCTGTGGCGGGGACATAAAGCGGCTCGGCTCCCGCTGACAAAGCTGCGGCGGCATAGCATTGATAAAATGGATTGGGCATCGCCACAATCGGTTTGCCGCCACCCTTGGTCAGCTCCATCAGCGGAAAAAGTACAGAGAATAATCCTTCCCTTGTGCCGCTCAGCGGTAGCAGGTGTTTTTCCGGATCAATCGCCCCGTTCAGGGCGAAGCGCCTGTTCAGCCAATCGGCGGCGGCCCGGCGCCATTCTTCCGTGCCGGTGATGGCGGGATAATTGCCAAAGCCGTCCGCATGCCGGGCTAATGCTTCGGTGATAAAGCCGGGCACCATGCCGGACGGATCGCCCACCGCCAGACTGATCGGCGGCTTGCCGGGCGCCGTGCCCTCCAAAAGCCGGGCCAGCTGGACGAACGGCCCAGGCGGCAATGCGGCAAGAAGGGTGTCGGACAAGCAAATCCCCGGGGTAAGGGCCGGGACTGTAGAGAGGTACAAGCCTAAGAAAAAGGGCCGGTCTATCGACCGGCCCCAGTTTTCAGGAACGCAACAGAAGCTAGTCGTGAACCGTTTCGCCATGGAGGTTGATGTCGAGACCCTCGACTTCCACTTCCGGCGAAACCCGCAGGCCGACGATCATGTCGATCACCTTCAGGATAATGAAAGTGCCGATGCCGCAATACAGGAACACAGCGCCGACATCGTAGAACTGGATCAGCATCTGATGGCCATTGCCATCGATGAGCCAACCCTTGCTGGAGCTGTTGATCGCATTGGAGGCGAACATACCGGTCATCATGGCACCGAGCGCGCCGCCAACACCATGCACACCCCAGGCGTCGAGGCTGTCGTCATAGCCGATGGCCTTCTTCAGCCACACCGCCGAGCAGTAGCAGACCACGCCCGCGGCAATGCCGATGATGAGCGCACCCACCGGATCGACAAAGCCCGATGCCGGGGTGATCGCCACAAGGCCGGCAACCGCACCCGAGATCATGCCCAGCACGGATGGCTTCTTGGCGATCAGCCATTCGGCGAACATCCAGCCCAGCGCGGCGGCAGCAGTCGCGATTTGCGTCGCGGCGGCAGCCATACCGGCGTTGTAACCGGCGGTCACGGCCGAACCGGCGTTAAAGCCGAACCAGCCGACCCACAGCAGCGAGGCACCGATGACGCTGAGCACAAGATTGTGCGGCGACATATTTTCGGTGCCCAGGCCGATACGCTTGCCAAGAACAAGGCAGGTGACCAGAGCCGCGGTACCGGCATTCAGATGCACGACGGTGCCGCCGGCATAGTCCAGCGCGCCCAACGTACCCAGCCAGCCGCCACCCCACACCCAGTGGGCGATGGGGCAATAGACCAGCAGCAACCACAGAGCCATGAACCACAGGAAAGCGCTGAACTTCATGCGATCCGCCAGGGCGCCCGCGATGAGCGCCGGGGTGATGATCGCGAAGGTCATCTGGAAGAACATATAGACCGATTCCGGAATGGTCCCAGCCAGGCTCGACACCGCGTTAAGCCCCATCGGCTTCAGGAACAGATAGGCGAAACCGCCGATCCAGGCATTGGTCGCCGCATTGGGATTGGGTGTGAAGGCGATGGAATACCCGATAATCATCCACAACACGGTGATGATGCAGGTCGCGCCGAAGCTTTGCGCCAGCGTCGCCAGCACATTCTTTTTGCGCACCATGCCCGCGTAAAAAAGTCCCAACCCGGGAATGGTCATCATCAGCACCAGTGCTGACGAGGTTATCATCCAGGCAGTGTCGCCTGAATTCAGCGGGTCTTTGGTGGCCGCATACGCGCCCCCCGCCATGGCCAGGAGAGACGCAACCGTCGCCGCCGCTCCCAGTCCTGCTTTCTTCAATGTTTCAATTCTCATATCTCAAG
>Ga0302320_10016174_pt1 | contig 15269 bp, 9 predicted proteins | sample Bog_T0_3_FD_202130 | JGI IMG/M metagenome (GOLD analysis project Ga0302320, IMG submission 202130) | Peat permafrost microbial communities from Stordalen Mire near Abisko, Sweden - Bog_T0_3 | ecosystem: Environmental > Terrestrial > Soil > Wetlands > Peat | place: Sweden: Abisko, Stordalen Mire... | reverse complement strand
CCGCGTCGTGGCCAAGGTTGAGTGGCATCAGGGCGAGCTGTTTCCCCGCGTCGGCTTCATTGTCACCAACCTGGGCGGCGGAGCCGCCAGCGTGGTGTGGTTTTACAACGGTCGCGGGACGGCGGAGCAGTGGATCAAGGAAGGCAAGAACGCGGTGAACTGGACTCGGCTGAGTTGCCACGACTTCGTGGACAATCAGGCGCGTCTGCAACTGTTCGCTCTCGCATACAACCTGGGGAACTTCCTGCGGCGATTGGCGTTGCCTGTTGGCGTAAAGCACTGGTCGATGACCACTCTGCGGGAGAAGCTGATCAAGATCGGGGCAAAAGTGGTGCATCACGCCCGGTCGGTAGTGTTCCAGATGGCGGAGGTGGCGGTGCCCCGCGAGTTGTTTCGGCTGATCCTGGCAAGAATCCGGCGACTTCGGTCGCCGATGGCGGCATCGGGATGAAAACAGGCAGCGTGCAAAGCTTCCGAAATTTGTGGGGCGATGGTGGCAGTCTGTTCGCAGGGCGTCGAAAAACCGCCGGAAGTGCCATAAATGAAGGCGAAGGCCCTCCAAATCAACGCAATTACGCTGGCTGCGAACCAAGAATATTATTGTTCCGCGTTCCAGACCTCGGTATCCTACGCAAAATGGCTGACGACGTTCGTCGGCGGAGTGTCATATGGGAAATCGCGGATCAAGAATTGTCGTCCCGGCCCTTCGTGGGCATCGCAGACGTATCTCCCGAAGCAACCATGTTCGAACCAGCACGGCGATTGCAAATGGCAACGGGGTCTCCACAGTTGGTCAACAATTTGCAGAAATTCGAATGCGGCGTGCAATCAGCGAAGCATTGGAGCCCCGGACCCTGCTAAGCGGCATTGTGGTGGAGACTGCCGGCGACGATGCGGGGAATAACACGCCGACTTTGTCGGGATCGATATACCAGGCCCAGACCCTGCGCGACGCTGTGAATTTCGCGAACAGCCAGGGTGTGGCAGCCGCAATCAGTTTTGACCCCGGCGCATTTGCAAGCCCGCAGACGATCACCCTGACGCATGGCCCGCTCTCCATCAGCACCGTGAGCGGGAACATCACCATCGAGGGACCGGGCGCGGGGCTGCTTGCCATCAGTGGAAATAATTCGTCCCGCGTGTTTGACCTGGCGACCGGCGCGACAGCCGAACTGGACAACCTGACCATCACCCGGGGGAATGCCGGTCAAGCCAATGGCGGCGCAATTGTGAGCGACGGCAACCTCACCATCACCGACTCGGTCATCTCCAATTCCAGCGCGTTTGACGGCGGGGGTATCAGTGCCTCGGGCACGGTGGACATTGTCGACAGCACGATCAGCGTAAACTCGACCACGGGTGAACTCCAGGGGTTCTACCAGGACGGTGGAGGCATTTTTTTCAACGGTGGTCAACTGAGCATCGAGGGGTCCACGGTGAAAGGAAATACATGCCTGGGTACGGATGCCGATGGCGCAGGAATCTATACCGTGGCCGCGAACCTAAATATGGCGAATTGCACGGTCGCGCTGAATCAGGCAAGTGGAGATGGGTCTGGCGTTGCCATGTACGACACGATGGGCAATGGCAATGCCACCGCGACCATTATTGACTGCACCATTGCAGACAATTCCTCGACCGCTTCATACGGAGGTGGCTTGGATGACGCGGTAGTGCTCTACCTTCAGGGCTCCATCGTGTCTGGCAACACAGGCGCAGGATCACCAAACGACTTCAGCCAACAGATCTACGCTCCAAACGCCATCAATCTGGATAACGATCTGATCGGGTCGGATAGCCCCTACATTGGGCCCGGGATTATTGTCGGGGCAAGTCCGCTCCTGGAACCGCTGGCAAGCAACGGCGGCCCAACCGAGACCATGGCTTTGCAGACCGGTAGCCCTGCCATCGGCGCGGGGGCGACATTTGACCTGCCGGGCACCAGCACTCCGATTACCACAGACCAGCGCGGTGATGGCCGGCCCGCGACCAAACCCGACTTAGGCGCCTATCAATCCGACCAGTTGATGGTGAACACGACGGCAGATTCAACTGCGGGGGGGTTGCTGTCGCTGCGCGCGGCGATCACCAATGCAGAAGCGTTGAGCGGAGACCCAACCATTACTTTTGATCCAACGGTGTTTGCCTCGATGCAGAGCATCGTGCTGACCCAGGGCCAACTGACAATCTCTGGCGCGGTTCAAATCCAGGCAGCTGCGGCTGGCGTCACCATCAGCGGAAATTACCGTAGCACTGTCTTCTATATCGATCCCGATGGCCGTGCGACGCTGGATAATCTCACGATCATCAATGGTGCCGCACCTTCGGGCGGCGCGGGCGGCATCATTAACAAGGGGTATCTACAACTCAACCAATGCACTGTCACGGACAACTCCGGCACTTCGGGCGGAATCCAAAACAATGGCACGGCCTTAATCAACGATTCAACGATTTCGAATAATGATGCCTCTGTTGGCGGGGGTGGAATCTTCAATTCCGGGACGCTCAACCTGACTGACGATGTTATCGAATCCAACCAGGTTCAATCGGCCGCGAATGAGCAAGGGTTTGGCGGAGGTGTCAGCGACATCGATGGACAGATCACCATCAACGCCTGCACCATCTCTGGAAATGTTGCCAGCCTTGGCGGTGGTGTCTACACCTCGCGCGACAACAGTCCCGCCATCGTTAATTCAACCATCTACGCCAATGTCGCCGACGTCGGCGGGGGTGGCGTCTATGCGACCGACTTTTTAACCATCACTGACTCTACCATCGCATCCAACCTCACCGAGTCAGCACTGCAAGTTGGCGCGGCCGGCGTGGATGGGGGCGCCGGCGCAAGAATTATGCTTGTCGGCACGATTGTCGACTCCAACGACCAAGTCAAGACGCAGATGGTGCCGGATGATTTGTCCGGAGCACCGTTCTATGGCCGCTACAACCTGATTGGCACCGATGAAACCGGCAGTTTCGTCAGCGGCGATGCCTATCATGACATTATCTCTGCCAACCCGGGATTGCTTCCCCTGGCAATGAATGGCGGTGAAACACCCACCCTGGCATTTGGTAGATACAGCGAGGCTGTTGGCAATGGCGTGGCGGCAAGCTTTGATGGGTCGACCATCACCACGGATCAACGCGGCAAGCCCCGCCCGGCGAACGGCCCGGACATTGGAGCCTACCAATACGAAGGTGAGACATCTGTTGTCTTTGCCAACGCGATCATCTATGACCCCGGAACCAATTCGGCCGTGCAATATCTGGTCGTCAACATCGAGCAGGGCGGGCAGATCCAGAATATCTCCAATGAGACGGTGACTCTTACTGTCGCAAGCGGGCCGTCAGCAATGCTGGACGGCAAGTCCAGCATCAGCATGCCTGTCAAGGAAGGCGCGGCTGAATTTCAGAACGTGATGCTGGGAATGCCAGGCACCTATACCCTGCAGGCAAGCGACGCTGTGGACATGCCCGCGATATCGCCGGCGTTTACTGTCTACAATGGCTCAGCGCCAACGCAGCTATCCTTTGATGCCGGCGGACAGCCGGGTTCAGCGGTGGTGGGACAGCCAGACGCTTCGCCGGTGATAGTGAATGTCAATCAAAGCGGATCGCGGCTGACCACCGATGCATCAACCGTGTCGCTGTATCTGAGTCTCAATGGGAGCATGACTCCACTGGCAAAGGCGACCGTATCCAATGGCCAGGCCATGTTTCCCAATCTGTTGATTCCCCAAAGCGACATTGCCACCGGTCAGACCGGTCCCGGTTACAACTACACGCTGGTTGCAGAGGATGGCAGCTACACAACGGCCACTTCCAACGCATTTGAGATCTATCCCCCGCTCCCGATTAACAGCCTGGTGTTTGGAGCCGCACCCAGCAATCCAATTCAAAATGAGGCATTAAGCCCGGCGATCGCGGTGAGCGAAGAGTCAAACGGAGTCGTGGCGAGTAATGACAATTCCTCGGTCGTCACATTGACGATCGCTGTTGCTGGTCAATCTGGTGTTACCACCCTCACAGCCACCACGCGTGACGGGGTCGCCCAGTTTCCATTCACCCCGTCGCTCACTGGGGCTTACACTCTGACCGCGACCGAAACTGGTTATATCTCGGCTGATCTGGCCTTCAGTGTCGGGTCTCTCGCGACCCACCTGGTGTTTGACACGCAGCCTCCCGGCATTGCGGCAGGGGGTGAGCTAGCCAGCCCATCGGCTCCGATCGTTGTCTATGCGGAGGATCAAAATGACAATGTGGTTACCGCCAACAGCGACAGCGTGACGCTCAGCGTATTCCCCCATTCGGGCTTTATTGTTGGGAGCACCACCGTTGTAGCACAGAATGGAATTGCCAGATTTGGGCTGACGGTGGGGAACTACTCCGGCGTGTATTTCGGGCTCAACTCAAATGTTAATTCCACAAACTATTGGCTCAATGCCACCGATATCACAAATCCGGCGACGATCCCCGCAACTTCCAATTCATTCGCCGTTGTGCCAGGATCGGCAACGCAACTTGCGGTGACGGGTGCCAATGCTGTTTCTTCCGGCGACTCCTTTGATCTGACTGCGCAGTTGGAGGATGTCTATCACGAGGTCATCACGAATTCATCCGATCTCGTGTCGCTGACTCTGGAAAGCGCACCGGCAAACGGCACCTTGATAGGATCGACCACTGAAGATCTCCAGGGTGGCGTGGCGACATTCAGCGATCTCAGTTTCGATGTTGCGGGGGAGTACACGATCCTTGCCACCGATGAGAATGACCCTGGCGCGATTGGTTATTTCGCGGTCGATGTCTCCCCGGCTCAACCAGCCCGGCTGGCGTTTGTGCAACAGCCGGTTTCAACAGCTGGCGGAGCGGCCTTCGATCCGGCGGTCACAGTCGCGGTGGAGGACCAGTTTGGAAATGTCGTCACAGATGACGCATCCAGCGTGACACTCGACCTTGCCGGCGGTGCCAGCTCCGCGCTGAATGGAGTCATTACCGAACCGACCGAGAATGGCGTCGCCACCTTCGGCAGCATCTCCATCGATCAGCCCGGCGCGGGTTACGCCCTGGGCGCAACCGATGACGAAGAGGATACCGGCGCGATCTCTAACACCTTTAATATACTACAGCCTGCGACGCTATATGTGGATCAGAATGCCAAGGGTGGCAATGACGGCCAGGATTGGGCCGACGCATTTACCAGCCTCCAAAGCGCCCTGGTGATGGCCGTCCCGGGCGACAACATTGATGTCGCCCAGGGCGACTACTCGCCGGGATCCGACCCAACGGATGCGTTTCAACTCGTTGATGGTGTGAGTCTCCAAGGCGGCTATCCCCGCGGTGGGGGCACGGCTCCAAATCCGGTTGACTATCCCACAGTCCTTGATGGCATGAACACCAACTACCATGTGGTGACCGGCAGCGGCGCCGACTCCACCGCACAGCTGATCGGCTTCACCGTCACCGGCGGGAATGCGGATGGCAGCGGAGATAATGACAGCAATTCCGGCGGCGGTTTCATCGCCGACTGCGGAACACCGACGCTGATCAATTGCACCTTCACCGATAACACCGCAGCCTCCGGCGGTGCGATCTATGTTGCCAACCAACCTTCCGACTTTTCGGCAACGACACTGCTGGATTGCAACATCATTAATAACACCGCGACCAGCTTTGGTGGCGGGATGTTTAATTCCGATGCTTCGCCAACCTTGATTAATTGCCTGCTCACAGGAAACACTGCAGGCGAAAGCGGCGGGGCAATCTATGATCTGTCGGCATCGCCGGCTATTAGCAATTGCACTTTCACTGCCAACACGACCGGGCAATATGGTGGGGCAATGGAGAATGATGATGCATCCGATCCGGTGCTGACCGATGACATATTCTGGAACGACTCCGCTGGTTACGGCTTCGGCGAAATCTCCAATGACAATGTGACATTCAGTGGCAATAGTGTGCCGGCAATTACCGACTGCGATGTCGCCGCCAGCGATCCGCTGTTTATAAATACTGTTGCCGGCAACTTTCAACTCCAACCCACGTCCCCATGCATTGATGTCGGCGATGACAGCGACCCACTGTTGTCTGGTGTCACCACCGATCTGGCGGGCAATTCTCGCATCATCGATGGCGTTGTCGACCTGGGAGCTTACGAAGCTCAGGTTGTCGCTGTAACGTGGACCGGCGGCGGAGATGGAACCAATTGGACCGATCCCACCAACTGGTCGGATGATTTAATTCCGACTCAATACGACAATGTGTTGATCGGAACCGGCGACTTAATTGATATTCCTGCGGGCCAATTTGCCGCCAAGACGCTTGTCACAGCATCGCCGGTTGAAGTCGCCTCCGGGGCGACCCTTTCACTTTATGGCAGCAGCACATTCAATGGTGGTCTGTCGGTGGATGACGGGGGCACGCTTGCTTTGGCCGGTAGCCCGGTCACGGTAGTGATAAACGACCTGAACGTTGCCCCTGGCGGAAACGTGGATGTGGGCGATGGTTTTCTGGTCCTGCAGAATGCCAGCCTATTAACTGTTTCCGGCGAGATCGCGACTGGCTACAACGGAGGCACGTGGACCGGTCCGGGCATCACCAGTTCAACCGCTGCCGCCGACGTAAACCATCTCACCGCGGTGGGAGTGATTCTCAACAATGACGGCCATGGCAACCCGCTTTACGGCAACGATTCACCCCTTGGTAATTTTGGTGGATATGCTCCATCGCTGAATGATGTGCTCGTGCGATACACCTACTACGGCGATGCAAACCTGGACGGCAAAGTCGATGGCAGTGACTATTCCCTGACCGACACTGGTTACCTGAGCCAACACACCGGCTGGTACAACGGCGATTTCAATTACAGCAAAACCATTGATGGATCGGACTACACGCTGATGGACAATGCCTTCAACCGCCAGAATGCATCCCTGTCATTCGCCTTGGCCGCCCCGCTGTCGATGGTCGCCGATGCCTCTGTTGCAAAGACAAGCATTGGGTCGAAAGGGCAAAAGGCGATTGCATCGTCAATCTATGTCCCCCCGGGTCAGTTCCGGATGGCAGTTGGAGTCCCTGTCGGAAGTGTCGCCGCACCGGCCGCATCGACAGTGGATTCACTGGCTCTGCAACAGGATGTGGTGGATCAGTTGAAGCAGGCAACCATCCACCTGGTCAGCGAACCGGCGACCAGCAGCTTGGCCGCAATTCCCCCGATAGTTGTTTTCCTTCCCCACAGGTCGCTTGTCGCCGTCTACACCCGGCCACGTTTGCCACTTCGCCTTGTTGAGTGTGTCAGCCAGGCGAAGCCAGGCCAGAACACCCCGTTCATTTCTTGACCACATTCAGCTTGGTGCTTTTGCAAGTAAGCAAGTACGGAAGACGGATCATTGGACGCTTGAACCTTCCATAGTCTGTACGGTGCTAAGGATTGATCCATGTACGTTCGATCTGCTTTATGCTTCTGAAATCATACTACCCAAATCGCGGGCGTCTTCGATCAAGTGGCATCAATCGCCCACCACCTGCATCAGCCATAATTCATTTGGAGATTCCAACTTTGGAAACGACAACCAATCACCCCTGTCGCGAAAAGCCCGCGATCGTCTGCATCGATTTCGCCAAGGATGGCAGGATCATCGTGAACTCCAAGCAGCCGCTGCTGCCGGGCGGGGTGTGGAATAAGCAACCTACCCTCTGAAGATATCGAAAGGCTCGATGGTGAGAACTTTTCGAATTCCGATATAGCTTGATATTCCAGCGATCAGGAGGACCATTCCCAGGGAAAGCCCAAGGTTCCAGAATGTGATCATGGCGGCGTAGTTGGCCAACCGCCATCGGGCGATGGAGATCATCAGTGTGACCAGGCCGATGCCCAGACCATATCCGGCAAGCGCCGTGAAGGTTGCCATGAAGAGTATCATGTAGATCAGCTCCCGCCCTTTTGCGCCAATGGCCTTGAGCGCGCCGAATTTCTCCAGGTTTTCGAGGATGAACGTGTAAAAAGTCTGGCCCGAGATTGAAAGCCCGACGATGAACGCAATCACGGTCATCAACAGGATGTTGGTGCCCACCCCGGTTTGGTAGACGTAGTAGTCGCTGATTTGCTGGTTGAACTGAACTCTCGTGAGTGCCACGTACCCCAGCTTTGCAACCTGCCGTTGTATACCGGCCACCGCCGCGTCATTCTTGGGCCGCACCAGTACATACGACAGGGTGAAACGCGTCGACGGAATGTATTCGATCGCGCGATTGTAGGTTGTATAAAGCGTGGGTACGCCATTAAGCCCGTTGGAGGCCACCCTGGCGATGCCCACAATCGTGCCGCGATGGTCATTGAGTTCGAATGTGGTGCCGATCTTTGGATTCTCCAGCTTTGAAACTTCCGCATCGTCAACCACCATGAACGTGTTGTCGGCGTAAATGTCCTGGATGCTGCCGACTTCGAGTTCCGGGCGACCAAACAGGCTCTGGTCATCCAGACCCACAACATTGACCGATTGATAGGTTCCACTCTGAAGCTTGACCAGTGCCCCGCCGATGAAGAGCGGGACCGCATAGCTGACACCATCCATGCTGCGTGCCGCGTCCAACACATAGTCGGGCATGGGGATCGGACTGGTGGCCGTGTTGACGGCCGGGTCCATGATCCAAATCGGTGCGGGGATGTTGGTCACTGTCGAATAGGCGCGGTTCAGAATCCCGGCAAACATCGCGGTCATCATCATCATCAGGAAAACGGCGAACGTGATGCCGATCAACAGTGCAGAGAACTTCGGTTTGTCGTTCACCAGCAGCTTGAACCCGATTCGCAGGATTCCGCCGTATCTCATGAAACCATGCTGCTTGGGGCGGGGTGGTGATGAGAGGTCGGTCATTGTTTGCCTATGTAGACATCCACCATCTGACCCGGGTAGACCGGGGCGTCTTTTTTCTCGAACCGGAAAATCACCGGCAACACCCGCAAATCCACCTGCTCCTGCCGCTCATTGGACAGTTCGATCTTGGGCGACACATAGGGCTGAACCCGGACGAACTCCAGCGGCACCTTGATGTCGGTTCCGGTGATCGACATTTGCGCTAGGACGTGCCCAACTGCCGGCAGCCGTGAGACCAGTATCTCATCCACATAGCATCGCACATCCAGGTAATCCTGTGGCCCTCCCATGATCACCAATGGGTCCGACTGTTGTGTGTATGAGTCATAGGCACCCAGCGACGATGCATAGCTTCCCACTGCCGCGTTGACTGTTAGAACGACTCCCGCCATTGGGGCTTTAACTGAATACTTCTCCAACAGAGCATTGGCCGAATTGTATGCCTGCTTGAGCGATTCATACTGCTGCTGCTGATTTGCGATCTCGTAGCTCCACGCACCGGCCTTGGTCAGATCATATTGTTTGCTGGCCACATCCAGCGCGGATGTCGCCTGATCGACAGCGTCCCTGGCGGTGTCAAGCACATCCTGGCTGATCGTGCCCGGGTTGTCTTTGTATGCGGCCTGATCCTTGTCGTACTGGTCACGGGCCTGTTTGAGATTGGAGTCCCCCAGCACCACCTGCGCTTTGGCAACCGCCAATGTTTCGGGTCTGGGCTGCGCCTTGAGTTCATTGAGAAGTGTGAGGGCGGCTTCAGATTGCAATCTGAGTTGTTCCGTCGTCGCTCTCTGCACGGAATCATCGATCGTGAACAGCACAGCGCCAGCCAGCACGCTCTGCCCTTCATTCGCCAGCACCTGGGTGATCGGGCCGGACACTTCGGGATAGATGTTAATATCTTCACCGCTTGGCTGATCGCTTTCGATCATGCCGTTGGCATAGATTGCCGACTCATATGGATTACTGACCGGCGTAAAAACCGGGGGCTGCGCCTTTCTCTCAACGCCAAAGAGATAAGCCGCCACCAGACCCGCCATGACACCGAGGATCGAAAGTCCAAAGAGGATCTTGTTTCTAAGACTGCCCTGCCTGGCTGATTTGGCTTTGACTTCCGGGGCCTTGGCCTCGGGCATGGCTGGGGCCGCCTTGTCCTTTGCCCGAGGTGCCGCTTCTTTAGCTTCAATTTTCGGCTCGTCCGCGTTCATTCGGTTCCTTTTTCTGTCGCGGTGAGATGTCCATCTTCCATGTGAAGAATCCGATCCGCATATTCATTGATCCGGGCGTCATGGGTGACGATCAGGATGCAGCGATGCTCGTTGAGAATGTGCTCCTTCACAAATGCGATGATCATTCTTCCTGTGTCCCCATCCAGCGAAGCAGTCGGCTCGTCAAAAATCAGGATCTCCGGGGTGCTGATCATCGCCCGGGCAATGGCAACCCGCTGCTGCTCGCCACCGGAGAGCTTGATGGGGAGTATCTCGCACCTTGCCCCCAATCCAACGATCGCGAGTTGTTTCCTGGCCTCGGTGATCGAGTCGCCCCAGTCGTAGTGTTTCAATATCAGGGGGATTGCGACATTTTCGGCGGTGGTCAACCTCGGAAACAGGTGGTAGTCCTGAAAGACAAACCCGATGGTATTCAGGCGGAAATCCGCCAACTGGTCATTGCTCAAGGCCCAGATATCCGCGCCTTTGACAATCACCTTGCCGGCGTTGGGACGCAGGATGCCTGAGATCATGCTCAGCAGCGTGGTCTTGCCGCTGCCGGATGGGCCGACGATGAAAAGCATCTCGCCAAAATGCGCGACCAGTCCCACATCCTTTACGGCCGTCGTCTTGCTTTCACCTTCGCCGAACCATTTGGTCAGACCGGTGGCGACGATGGCTTCGGCTCCGTTCAAGGTGCTCCGTTGCTGGTCACTGGATGCTCCATCATTCTTTCTCCAGCGTCCAAGTGCTGTCGGGGTTGTACTCTGTCATCTTCCGAGCAACGTTTACCGAATCGGAGCCCAGATCCTTCTGGTAGACATTCCCCTGATGGCTCACGATGAAAGTCATGATTCCCGATGAACCATAGTCCGCCGGGTAGGCAACCAGCGCAAAACCGGCGATCATGTTGCCGTTGATCACATAGTCATATTTCCCACCCGGCGCGTCGGGGCCTTGTTGCTTCAATATGCGGTAATGATAGCCACGGTAGGCTTCATGCGGATGTCCGGTGGTTTGCTCGTATCCTTCGCTGGCCGCTTCGGCCATCAGGGGACCAAGGGGGCTTTGTTCCTGGCCGGGGCTGACGCTCCAATATAAGCCGTCCGTCTTTCCGGCAGTGCTTACGATTCGCTGGGCATACTTCAGCACACCGCTGCCATCACGATCTTTCGACGCATATTGCCGCTGTGCCTGAACGTAGGCCCGGCATACATCAATAGTGTCCAACTCATTGGCACCAATTCGCCGGGCCAGGATCTCTCCCTTGCCCGCTTCGGTGTCGAAGAACCATTTTCCATCGGATGTTTTGGCCACTGGAATGGGGAACGGCCAATCATCCTTGCCGACGTAGATAACCGATGTGCTGGCATCCTTTTTTTGCAGCCGGGAACTCTCCTGGGCGTGCTGGGCGAACTCCTTGAAGGCGTTACCGTCCTCCACTTTGTCGCCGGAGACCAGTTCCTTCCACGCCGGACCAAGGATCTGATGCACCTTGTCGTGATCCTGAGCCTTCACCGCGGTGAGCAGGGTTTGGAAGGCTTCATCATCGCTGTTGAAGGTCAGCTGCCCCACACCCGGCGCGCCGGGCGACTGCTCAGGCGTTTGCGCCGATTGCAGGGGAGGCGGTGTCTCGGCGGAATTGGCGCAACCGCTCCCGACGATCAACGCCGAGCCTGCCAGTAGATTGAAAAGGGTCCAGCCAACGGCTGCCAGTTTAAGATTTCTCATCGTTATTTCCTCGTGTTGATTGATGACGGTATTGATTCATGCCGCAGTTATCTTCGCCGGCCTCCACCGCCTCCGGAGCTTGCGGCTCTGGAGGCATTGCCCCGGGCGCTTTGGGCGGCGACGGATCTGCCGGTTCCCTCAGCGTGGAACACCTGTGCCGGGGCGACCCGGACCTGCGGCGCAGGCCTGCTCTGTTGGGGTGCCGGCCGGCTTTGCTGGGCACGGTCTATCTGCGCCTGAATGGCAGATCGATTCTGGTAGCCTTGAAACGCATTGGGCGCGGCGGTGACTTCCCTGGAGTTTTCGTAACCCTGCGCAACGTGCGGCGATTCCTGTATTGCCACGCGCGGGCGCACCGGCAGCGGCTGTGCCGAGTCACGCTCCCAGGGCTTGGTCATCGGCGGTTCTTGACCTGCGCGCGGGTCACCAATCGGGTTGTCCCACCCATGATGCCAGCCGCTCCCACCGGCGATCCAGCGATGGTGCCAGTCTACGCCGTTATCAAGCCACAGGCCTTCGGGATACCCCAGACCGAATGTAATCCCGACACCATAATTGTCACCGTATATCGCCAGCGGGTCATAATCCGGCACGAAAACCTCCTCCGGATTGGTTGGGACAATTTCAATATCATCGTCGCCGTTGACGACCTGTTGTTGCGGCGTGCTTTGCAACGAGCCTGCGGCCCGCGCTTGCTGCCGCAACTCCTGGATGGCGTTCATTACATCGCCCTGCTGATTCAGGAAAGCAACGCCGAGTGATTGCGTCCAAAGAATGCGGTCGCTCATCATCGCCAGCACGGTGGGATAGTGCAGCAACGCTTTGAGGGAAGGCTCCAGATCCTGGGCATCGATCGCAACCTCAGTGGGATTGGGGTTGGCTTGCAGCCAGCGCTGGGCCACCACCACTTGGAGTGGATAGGTGGATGCGGGGAGAATCTGAGCAACGAGGGCGTCGGGGTAAAGGGCGATGGGAGCGAGCAAAGTTTGAAGCTGGGCATCCGTCAGTTTTACTGAGGCGGGCGCAGCCGGTGCCACCGGTGGCGCTGCCGTTACCGGCACCTGCTGTGGGAACGCGGTAACCGCCAGGCCAAACAGTGCGGCCAGAAACACCCACCGGTCGGGTTGAATTGCCCGTTGTAGTTTGGTTTGAGGATTCGACTGAATCAATGGGATCATCATCTGTGCCCGCCTCCTCCACCGCCCGCATGTCCCCCTGAACCAACGCCACCGCCTCCCATGGAGGCTCTGCCTCTGTCGCTCGCGGCAGCGGCTGGATGCCTACCGCCGTCACCGCGGAAGGCATTGCCATGGCCATCGCGGTAGTAACCACCGCCGTAGTAACCACCGCCGTAGCCACCATCGATGTATACGGTGCCGTCCCATTCGGGACCATAGTCGGCATAACCGCCGTAACATCCGGCCAAAGCTAATAACAAGCTCATCACCGTCAAACGCAACAGGCCGGTCGCGCTGGGTTTGATTCTCCGCATCTAATATCCTATCCGGCGAGGGCGAGAGCCGCATCAAAATATTCCGCCCTCCGCTAGTTCCCCAACGCCTCTGTCGCCGGCAGATTCGTCGAGGAAACGGAATTCAAAAGAGCGATCGCGGAGGTGATCTCCGAAGGATGAACCGGCTTTTTCAGAACCGCAGCGAAGCCTGCATCCCGGTAATGGTCGGTTTCCTCCGGCAAGGTGTAGCCGGTTACCGCGATGCCTTGCAGCGGTTGCAATTTCTGCATTTCCAGGAGCAGGTCGCATCCATCCCCATCCCATAGGTTGATGTCGCAGATGGCAAAGTCCACCCGCTTTGTCTTTGCCACTTCCAGTGCTGTTTGATACCCCTCGGCAACATGCACGATATATCCGTCCTGCTTTAGGAGGTTTTCAAGAGCCATCAGCGTCGTAAGGTTGTCTTCAACAAGCAGAATATTGATTGAATGCGAATTCATTGTGTCTCTTGGTAATTCGACAGAAACCAGCCCGTCCATTTCATCACATTCGCTGCCGCGCAAACATGCTGGACCAAAGTAGAAAACGTGTTGATCATCGCCGCGGTAATACCGGTAATGGTGCTTGCCGGGATTCAACCAGGTGCTTGTGGACCAATGGTTCGGATACTGCTGCCACATTTCCAGAACGCGGGACTCTTCATTATCGCTCCGCACGACCAGCCACGCCCGGGGCTCTGAATTGGTCAGGAAGAATGTGGTCATCTGCGAGCGTTGGCTCATGCTCAATCCTTTATGGCGTCACGTCAGCCCATCATCCCGGCTCGGGCTTGTGTTGCGAATGGATGCCCGGGGAAGCGACCCGCAAGTTCCATGCCACCCGGCACAAAGGTGCCTTATTGAGCGACAACACAATGACCTCTTCATGGGCCTCGGCACAAATGTCGTGGTGCATGCACTCTACAAGCGCCCCAAAAATTCTCTGGCGAAAACGCGAAGCAGAACATTTGCGTAGTGTTGATACAGGCAATTACCTGCCTGCTGACGAGAAATCTCAAATAACGCTTCAAACAATGGAAATGATGGGCATTCACAGGGCTTGCGCACCTTTGATACACTCATCGAGTATTTCACGCGCCCACGAATGCGTTCAATGCCCAAGGGAACGGATCGGAGCGAGAAGCCCGTTTTCATCGTGGGCATGCCGAGATCCGGGACTTCACTGGTGGAGCAGATCCTCGCCTCGCATCCGGCAGTGCATGGTGCGGGCGAATTGGATTTCATGTCGCATGTCTTGGCGGGAACCGTGCAGATGGTTTCTGCCCGACCGGAGCAGTACCCAGCCTGTCTGGACAAACTGACAATCGAACAAGCAGACGGGATGGCGCAGATTTATCTGAAGCCGCTGATTTCCATGAACCCCGCGGCAGCCAGGATCACCGACAAACTCCCGCTGAATTTCCTGCACCTGGGACTGATCGCCCTGCTGATGCCAGGGGCCAGGGTAATCGACTGCCGCCGTGATCGCCGCGATGCCTGCCTGTCCTGCTTCTTTGCATTGTTTGAAGGCGGGAACGAGTTCAAATTCGACCTGAACAATACCGCCCACTTCTATGACCAGCACCGCCGGCTGATGGATCACTGGAAAAACTCGCTGGAGCTGCCGACGCTTGAAGTCTCGTACGAAGATTTGGTCACAGACCCCGAAAATCAGACTCGCCGGATGCTCGGATTCCTCGGCTTGCCGTGGGACGAACAGTGCCTTGCGTTTCACCAAAGCAAGCGGCCTGTCAGCAGTTCAAGCATACAGCAGGTGCGACAGCCATTGTACCGTTCCTCGATTGGTCGCTGGCGAAATTACGAACGGCATTTGACCGGATTGAAATGACCAACAAATGATCAAATGATATTGAAGTGATCGTCACCGTTCACACCTGTGCCAGGCTCCTCGAACATTGCCGGGTTCCGAATTACATAGAAAAGGCCCCGAGCCAAAAGCTCGGGGCCGTTC
>Ga0302320_10016169_pt1 | contig 15270 bp, 12 predicted proteins | sample Bog_T0_3_FD_202130 | JGI IMG/M metagenome (GOLD analysis project Ga0302320, IMG submission 202130) | Peat permafrost microbial communities from Stordalen Mire near Abisko, Sweden - Bog_T0_3 | ecosystem: Environmental > Terrestrial > Soil > Wetlands > Peat | place: Sweden: Abisko, Stordalen Mire... | reverse complement strand
ATCGGAAAGCCGTATTCGGGAAAACCGAACGTACGGAATTGACGAGGGGGAGCTGGAGATAGGGCAATCAGGCCACTACGCCAGTTCTCTACTCTACTGAAATGTTGCATAAATGGGTTGAATAAGAAAATCAACATTACAGGAAGTTATCAATAAAAAAAGCAGAGCCATTTCTGACCCTGCCATGAAAGCATTTTAAAATGTTTATTTAATGCTTATTTATTTTGCCCATATAATACCTAATTCTTTTAGCATTACGATAAACAATGATATTAAATATGCTATAAGAACAATTGTAGTTACTATCTCTGTTTTTGTCATTTTACCTTCTGTTGTTGTGTTCTTATCCTCTGTTTCTGTCATTTTATCCTCCTTCCGGTGTAAAGGCGTCTAATAATTAATATCCGAACTTCTTTTTTATGATAGGTTAATTATTATTATAGCACTATTATTTTTTAAAAAAAAGGGGGGAATATATGGCTTTGTTGATTACGGATTGATGTCTTACATTTTAATGACGGTTGATGGTTTGAGGAAGTTGTCGATTATCTTTACACTCACTGTCAGGTCAAGTTCTGTTTAGGATACATTATGAAATTTATTGTGAAACTCCAATTTAATGAGACTCGCTGAAAACGAATCCCGACGAGTCGGGATGAAGTTTGAAGCGTTAGTCGTAATGAGGCTTAAACTTCAAAAGCAAAGCACATTGAAGTTTTTTAGCCGAATTATCCAATAGCCTTTGGCTATTGGAAATTATCCCACGTGCGAAGCTAAGTGGGACTATATAAAATACCTAGCAGCTTGCTTTGGGATCCATATGCGTGATTAATTTCCGGTGGACACTATTTCTATCAGTGACGGATCATACTCCTCCGGTTTCTCATACCCCAGAAGATTCAACAGGGTTGCCGCCACATTGGACAGACCTTTTTCTTTGATATCCGCCATCCGGTATTCCCCCTGATACAATGGATCATAGATTATAAAGGGGACCGGATTCAGGGTATGGGCGGTCTTTACAGATTTTACGCCATTTTTGTCTATCGTGAACATCTCATCCGCGTTGCCATGGTCTGACGTGACAACGGCAATACCTCCTATTTCCTTTATGACAGCCAGCAACTCCCCAACGCATTTATCCACTGTCTCCACGGCAATAATGGTTGCATCCATCATACCTGTATGCCCGACCATATCGCCGTTCGGGAAATTGAGTCTTCCGAAGCTGTAATCGCCACTCTTAAGCAGGTCTATAACCGTATCCGTTATCTTTTTTGCTTTCATCTTCGGCGCCTTGTCAAATTCAATCCTATCGGAAGGAATCTCCACATATTTTTCGAGTGATTCATTGATATAACCGGAACGGTTGCCGTTCCAGAAGTAAGTCACATGGCCGAACTTCTGGGTCTCAGATATTGCAAAGGTTTTTACCTTTTCAGCGCAAAGGTACTCGCTGATTACGCGATCGATAGCCGGAGGTTGCACAAGAAAATGGGGAGGTATATGGGCATCCCCATCATACTCCATCATGCCCGCATAAAATATATCCGGAAGATGTCCTCTGTCGAATTCAGAGAATTCCTTCTCGGTGAAGGCCCTTGATATCTCAATGGCGCGGTCACCCCGGAAGTTGAAAAAAATCACAGCATCCCCATCATTGATAGTCCCATTGGGCATTCCCGAACCATCGACTATAACAAATGCGGGCAGATACTGATCAGTTGCCTTCGGGTCTTCCTCGTAAAAGGTCCTCACCGCATCAGAAGCGGATTGGAACTTCCTGCCCTCTCCAAGGACATGGGCATCCCATCCCCGCTTAACGATATTCCAGTCGGCATTGTACCTGTCCATGGTTACCTTCATGCGTCCACCGCCTGAGGCTATGGCGTAATCAAGGCCTTTTTCCGATGAGATCTTTTTGAGTTTTTCCTCTGTAGGAATAATATAATCAAGCGCCGTCCTTTCTCCGACATCTCTTCCATCAAGAAGGGCATGGACCCTTACCCTATTTAAATTCAGCTCAGCGCATTTGTCGATCATTATGAACAACTGTTCAATATGTGAATGGACATTCCCGTCTGAAAGCAACCCTATGAAATGAATCGTCCCTCCATTTTGAGCGCGCTCTACAATACTGTCCCAGACAGTGGACTGAAATATCCTGCCTGTCTTGAGGGCAGCATTTACAAGACGGGCGCCCTGTTCAAAGATCCTGCCTGCTCCGATGGCATTGTGCCCTACTTCGCTGTTTCCCATATCGTCATCTGAGGGCAGTCCAACTGCCGTACCGTGGGCCTTCAGTTGCGTGTAAAAATCAGATTTGAATAATTTATCAAGGTTGGGTGTATCGGCCAGATAGACGGCATTCGTTTCATCTGCTTTGCCTATGCCTATGCCATCCATGATAATCAACAACAGCGGGCCTTTTCTGCCATGAAAAGATTTTAATTTATTGAGATTTAATGACATTGATATGCTCCTTGGTTATTGTTGAAACTCCAATTTAATGAGAATCGCTGAAAACAAATCCCGACGAGTCGGAATGAAGTTTGAAGCGTTAGTCGTAATGAGGCTTAAACTTCAAAAGCAAAGCACATTGAAGTTTTTTAGCCGAATTTTCCAATAGCCTTTGGCTATTGGAAATTATCCCACGTGCGAAGCTAAATGGGACTGCATATGATATCCCTGCAGCTTACTGCGGAATCTGTTTCCAAAGCTTGCTTTGGGGTTCATACCCGTGATTAATTCCGGCTGGAATTAATCATAGATTTCTTTATAGATAAAAGTTGATATCCAGTCAAGAAAAGAGATGTCACGGTAAATAACCGCCGCCTGGATACGGCTGTAAATTTCGGTGAAAGAACCTATATTACAGGCTGATTGGGACGAATGCCGATGAAATATTTAATGAGCATCGCTCTGGCGCACGCGGGAAAACTGAAAAAATACGGTGCTTAATTATTCTGAAAATAATTTTTGGCCTGATAAATACAACTTCTGAGAAGTTTTGTGGATGCAACCGATTAATTATCAGTGCCCGAAAAATAAGATAAAAAAAGGATGAAAAAATCCACCAGCCGCGTTCTTCTTTAATCATCTATAGCTTTGTCAACTCAAAAATGCCGCATCCATAGTGGCAGGAAAAATTATTTTTTATTGTTTCTTCAGTTATCCGGGCATTTTTGATCAGATCTCCGGCATCATTAACATAGGAAAAGGAATCGATTTGATAGCGTCCTTTGATTATAGTTAATAGATATTCAATTGAAAATACACGGTGCGCGTTGAATTCAATACGCTGTATGCCGATGGGCACCGAAAAATAAAGTTTCCCCCCCTTTTTTAAAATTTTGTAAATGTTATTCCATCCCAGAAGATGTCCTTGATAATCAATTCTGTCGCCATAACGGCCAAGGCCAAAGTGTTCCAGAGCGTGAAGGCAGGAAATAGAATCGCAATAATTTATCAGGTTTAAATTATCATCCATTATGTCGGCTTGAATAAAGCGGATATTATCGATTTGTGTGTTTAGTTTTCTTATATCAACAAATTCAATTTGTCTGAATGAGGCTACATGAGCAACAAAACCATCCATTCGTGAGCCAATATCAACATGCTGGAGGGGATTGTTTTTAAAAATTTTTCCTGCAACAAGCAAGTCTTGATGAAAATAATGACCGGTGGCTGTTCCGCTTTCCTGAAGGCGATCTTCAAAGCAAGGATGAAACTTCCCCAAAGGAAAATCTATATGACCATCCTTTGCCTGTTTTTTGAGCTGATGATATTCCCGTAAGAAGATCGGCATAACCTTCAAATACTTCAACAGAGGTGTTCCCTTTATAGTGATCCTGAATTGCATGACACATTCCTTCTATTTCAATACTAACAATAATTATAGTGAAGTTTATAGCATATTTTGTATCAAAGTACCGCCAAATAATTAATGATCATGTAAAGATGAACATTGCCTGAATTAAAGAAATTGCCGGAAATAAATCACGTATAATGTCGCTCTGGCGCATGCGGGAAAACTGGAAAAATACGGCGCTTAATTATTCTGAAATAATTTTTGGCCGGATAAATCAAACTTCGGAGAAGTTTTGGATGAAATTGATTAATTATCAGCGCCCGAAAAATAAGATAAAAAAAGGGTGGAAGAATCCACCCTTTTTTACGTAAATAAAATTATTTTAAACCCGTTCTAATACCATGGACAATCCTTGACCGCCGCCGATACAAAGAGAAGCCAATCCACGTTTTAAATTTTTCTTTTTCATCTGCATGGCCAGCGTATAGGTAATACGTGCGCCCGAACAGCCGATGGGATGTCCCAGAGAAACCGCGCCGCCGTTGAGATTGCATTTTTCCACATCAACTTCCAGTTCTTTTATACAGGCCAGCGCCTGCGAGGCAAAGGCTTCATTGAGTTCAAAAAGATCAATATCCTTCACGGTCAGATTCAGTTGTTTAAAAAGTTTGCGTGTTGCCGGAATAGGCCCGAGCCCCATATAAGCCGGATCAACTCCGCCGCTGGCATAACCCTTGATTTTGGCCAGCGGTTCGAGTTTAAGCTCTTTGGCTTTTTCGGCGCTCATAACAATCACCGCAGCGGCGCCGTCGTTGATGCCGGAAGCGTTTCCCGCTGTCACGGTGCCGTCTTTTTTAAATACAGTGGCCAGTTTGCCCATCTTTTCCAGCGACGTATCCATGGGACGTTCATCTACATTGAAGATTTTGGGATCGCCTTTTTTCTGCGGAATGACAACAGAGACTATTTCATCGGCCACAGTGCCGGTGGCGTTCGCTGCTCGCGCTCTCTGGTGGCTTCTCAAAGAAAATTCGTCTTGTTCCTGACGGGAAATTTTGTAAAGAGCCGCGATGTTTTCCGCGGTTACGCCCATATGATAGCCGTTAAATATCTCATAGAGGCCGTCATAAACCATTAAATCGGTTATCTGACTATAAGGCATGCTCATGCGATAGCCCCAGCGGGCGTTAGGCAATATAAATGGGGCATTGCTCATATTTTCCATGCCACCGGCGACAATAATTTCGGCATTGCCGGCCTGGATGGCCTGTGCCGCCAACGCGATAGCTTTCATCCCGGAAGCGCATATTTTATTGACGGTAAAAGCGTTGGTTTCTTCCGGAATGCCGGCATAAATGGAAGCTTGCCGGGCGACATTTTGACCTTGTCCTCCCTGTAAAACATTGCCCATGATTACTTCATCTATATAAACAGGCTTGAGTGATTCATTGTAGTCGTAATATTTTTTGTTTATTGCCGTCATTTCAAAATTACCTAAAGCGGTGGGCCGGCAGCTTTTTGAAAATTCATCAATTGATGGCCTCAATCCTGCGCGTTTCAGCGCTTCCTTGATAACCAGGGATCCAAGATCAACGGCGGTTACACCTTTTAACGATCCGCCGAATTCACCTATTGCAGTTCTGGAACCGTTTACAATTACTACTTCTTTCATCTCTAACTCCTTTTCAATATTGACAATATTTTTAAAAACCCCGCCCCTCCTTAATTATTTGTATGAGGTGGAGCATTTCTTACAAGAAATTTAATTATCTATCATTTACGCATTGATTTTTAAAAAATTAAAATCAGTTGACCGGCGTAATAGCGGGCAGATTCTTTTCGTAGAAGTGCTAATTTAATGGTCTTAAAAACCTCCACGATATTTTAAAATAGTTTAACACAATTTCTTCTAAAATGCATCAATCCGGTTTACGAGCTACAAGCCACATGTTGTCACTGGTAGGGAAACGATCCCAGATGTTGAACCGGACAATCTCGAATCCTGTGTCCCTTATGATTTTGATAAGAGTTTCCGGCGTCCAGTAGTTGACATGGTCGGGGTACCGGAACCCGCACCATTTTTGTCCCATAACAATGCGATTAAGACAACCATAATTAGGCACCTTAATAATGAGATGAGCGCCGGATCGTAAGATTCGCAGAATTTTCTGAAGAACTTCACGGGGCGCAGATTCATGTTCTAAATAGGCGGACATGATTGCCGCGCTAAAGAAGTCTTTTTCAAATGTATCTAATCCCAAAAGGGCGTTGCCGCAAAAAACCCGGCCTCCTCGAGACTTCGCTATTTGTTGAGCCTTGCCGGAAAGATATTTTGATACTTCAACGCCAAATGGAATATATTTTTGATCAAGGCGGGACATTACCTCTCCCCCTCCGCATCCTATATCGATTATCGGTCCGGCAGGAAAGTACTGCTTTACCAGGTCGATGAGCTTATCCCGGCGAATCAGCCTATCCTTATAATGTTCAATTAATCGCACGCCTCGACGCAGGGCGGATTCCTTTTTCTTTTTCTCCTGGGATACCTGATGAGATGTTTTTTCCCAGGCGAAGGTTTCCTCGAGATCTTCATAGGCAGGAGGATTTTCCAGATAAACCAAACAGCATTGGGCGCACATTTTTATGATCCATGGGTCCTTTGAATATATCGAAGGTTTTATATCTGCATTTTCATTGCCACATAGAGGACATAACCGATAAATGCAATTACTGGTTATGGAGTCTGCTTGTTGGGCCATCTTTCCCTCGTCACCATTCATATGCGAATAAGTTTAGAAAAACTCTTACACAACTAGTCATGGGTTTCAACCTTTTTTCTTATATTAATTCGCTTTTTGGGAGTGATCTTTTTGCTTGCTTGCGCCGTTTTTTTACTCTATACTCCCCCCCGTGGTTGTAAATATAGATAACTAACATACGTCAGTTATCCCAAAGTCAACATTAATGATTTACGGAAATTTAAAAGGAGGGAAAAATGAAAAAAGTAGTTACTGTCGTTATTCTTGTTTTATTGTTGGGTGCCTTTACTTCTTATGCGGCTGGGTTAAAAGTGGGGGACAAAATAGGTGACTTCAAACTGAGTGGTGCGCTTGATGATAAGGAATATAGTCTCAGTTCACCGGAATTTGCAGGCAAAGTTGTTTATATTGTATATGCCAGCTCGAGCTCGGCAGATGATAATGATCATGTGTCTGATGCACTGAACGCCAACAAGGATCTCCAGCGTCTGAAAAGTGAAAAGAAGCACGTTGGATTGGGTATAGGAAACGAGAAGGATAGTCCAGTGCCTAATTTCCTAATTAAGTCGATCTCCAAGCGCAAGCAGAAGAAGACAGGCGCCATCATCCTGCTTGATCCGGATTTTATATTCGGCAACATCGTGGGGGCTCCTCACAAAATCGCCACATCAATCCTTGTTGACAAGGAGGGAATTGTTCGTTACATTTATTCAGGTAAAACTCCGATGGATAATATTCCAAAGATTATTGACTTAATAAAGAAATATTCAGAATAAAAGTAAATTGCCTGTCATTTAGTAAGATCCTCCCTCGATTTCCCAAATAGGATTCGAGGGGGGAATATTTATAGTGATACTCTAATGAGACCCAAGCTTCAGAAATAAAGTGCACTGAAGCTTGCTGGTCGAATTACCCCAAGTGCGAAGCTAAGTGGGACTATTGTAATGAGACCCCAATCTTACGAAACAAAGTGCTTTTATATTTTGCCAATGATTTGAGGTGAAGCCGCCCATGGTCAGTATTATTGACGGGAATAAAATAGCACAGGATATTCGTAATGAAGTGCGCCAAAGTGCTATTTCGCTCAAGGAACAAAAGGGAATTATTCCCGGTCTGGCTGTTGTTCTCGTTGGCGAAGACCCTGCTTCGCAGATATATGTGGGAAAAAAAGCCAAAGCGTGCGCGGAAGTTGGTTTCCTCTCCCGTGAATATAAACTGCCTGCCGACACTAGTGAGATCAGGCTGCTGGAAATTATTGCCGAGTTAAATAAGGATCAACTTATTCACGGAATTCTGGTTCAGCTTCCCCTGCCGAAAAATATTTCTACAGATAAAATCATTGCCGCCATCGATCCGCACAAAGACGTGGACGGTTTTCATCCCTTCAATGTTGGTGGCCTCGTAACCGGCTCTCCGTTGTTTATCCCCTGCACGCCCCGAGGCATCATGGAATTAATCGTCCGCATCGGTATCGATTTGAAAGGTAAAGAAGCCGTTGTGGTCGGACGCAGTAATATTGTAGGAAAACCAATTGCTCTGTTACTTTTGGCCCAACATGCCACGGTTACTATTTGTCACTCTCGAACAAAAGATTTACCTTCCGTTACACGCCGGGCTGATATTTTAATTGCAGCCGTCGGTAAAGCGCATATGATTAAAGCGGATATGGTTAAAGATGGTGCAATAGTCATTGATGTTGGTGTGAATCGTTTGGAAAACGGCAAGCTGGCAGGAGATGTCGATTTTAACGAGGTTGCTCCCAAAGCATCCTACATTACACCTGTGCCGGGAGGTATCGGCCCGATGACCATTGCCATGCTGATGAAAAACACGCTGGATGCGGCTCTGTCTAGTGCGGGAGTCGGCCTAAGGAAAGTATAACTATATCACTGCGTATAAATAATTTACGTTAATAATCCAATGAATGTAGATATCATTGTAACGACATATAAGCGATACGACCTTTTGCAAGAGGCTTTGAAGAGCGTGGCAAATCAAAGTTATCCGCATTGGAAATGCTGGATTGCCGAAGACGGGGAATCGAAAGAGACATATGAGGCCGTAAAACCTTTTCTGCAGGATAAACGTTTTGTCTATCTGCCCGGAACCCATGCGGGCTTTCCCTCTGTTCCCCGAAATCGCGCCATTCGACAGGGGACTGCTCCATATATTGCACCGCTGGATGATGATGATCTTTGGCTGCCCAAGAAGCTGGAACATCAGATGGCTTTTTTGAAAAGTCATCCCGATTGTGTATTGCTGGGGTGCAACGCTTTTTTTTGGGAAGGAACGGGAGACTGGAATAATTCACCATTATATTTTAAAAAAAATAAGCTTGGAAAGATAGATTATAATAAATTATTGAGCCAAAACTGCATTGTCCATTCCTCGGCAATTTTTCTAAGGAAAGTTGTTGAGAAGGCAGGATTGTATAATGAAAACCTTTCCCCACCTGTAGGTGAAGACTATGAATTATGGTTGCGTATCGGTGCCCTTAAAACTGCCGAAGAAATTGAAACCAAGCCAAAGCAACATGCCGACGACTATGAATTGTGGTTGCGTACCGGCGCCCTGGGTGAAGTTTGGAATTTGACTGAGCCGCTCGTAGTTTACCGGAAAACTCCCCTTGTATATTATTTGAATCTGAATCGCCGTGATAAATATAAGGCATTTGCCAACATTTATGAGTCTGTATTAAATGGTGTTGGGAATATACCAAGCCCACTTTCTTATCCGGAAAATGCTCATTTTGCTGTTACCTGCCGGCGCGAAAGAGACTTCTATCTTGCGGGACCCCGGTTTCTGGGACGACTTAGACATGAAATGCGATCAAAGATAAAACATTTTTTTAACTTTGATAAGACATAGAATCATGAATAAGTTCATTCATTCAAGCATTAACTTCTTACTGAAACGATTTGACCTCATTCTGCAAAAAAGTGAAGATGAATGGGAGAGAAACGCATTTGCAAAACTTTATGAATCACGAATTACACATGTGGCGGGGTCCAGCGTTCATCCTGCTGAGGGTATCGTATTTTCCAGGGACCGGGCTTTGCAGCTTCACGCGCTTCTTTGTTCATACTCGGAAAAAGTAGTTTCACCAGTACCGCTTCATATTTTGTATCACACCTCAACACCGGCGCATCAGAGGGCGTATGAGGAAGTCATGAAAATATTTTCAGATAAATTTTCGTTTATTAAACAATCTTCGAATAATTCATTTCGAGATAATCTTATAACATTATTAGATTCCGTGTTGGCCCCAAAGGTTTTTTTCCTTGTGGATGATGTGCTTTTTATTGAAAATTTCGATATGGGTGACTTTGAAAAATTCGATACGGATAAAATAGTTCCCTCCTTGCGAATGGGATTAAACCTGGAAAGAAGCTATACTGTCCAGAAAGAACAACCATTACCGGAATTAATATCCTGCGCTGGAAGCGACGAGGACAAAATATTTTGGAAATGGGATCAAGGTGCAAATGACTGGTTTTATCCGTTGTCGGTTGATGGTCATTTTTTTTCCACACAAGAAATTATTGCCATGACCAAATTAATCCATTTCTCCGCGCCCAACACATACGAAGACCAGTTACAAAAGTTTCGCCGGTTTTTCTTATTTCGTATGGGGGTAGGTTATAAGAAATCAAAAATTGTTAATATTCCATGTAATAAGGTTCAAAAAGAAAACAAAAACATATACGGGAATATTCACCAGGATTTTTTGTTAGAGCAATGGCTGAAGGGCTATCAGATGGATTACCGAAGCTTATATGGTTTTTCCAACACCAGCGCGCATCAGGAAATTCCCTTTGAATTTATTAAGCGCGCTAAATAGCTTATTAGTCAAACAGAGAGCACATATGATAAAAATCAACGGTCAACACGGTATGAACGGGTTGATTCATCGTTTTGCTACCTCGTCAAGCACTCTCATCATCTCCCGATGATTTCTTTCGGCGGAATATTCCTGGCCGGTACGAAAAGCTTCTTCAGACATTCTTTGACGGTTTTTATTATCCATCAATAAATGCATCTTATCCGCGAGTTCGGAAGGATCAGGCGGATGGGAAATTATATATCCGTTCTTCCCGTCAGTTATGATACCGGAAGCGCCGTTGAATATGGTTGTGATGGAGGGTATACCGCTTGCCATGGCCTCAATGACCACAAGAGAACACGCATCATAGTATGTGGGAAGCACAAAGACATCACTGTTTGCATAAAACTCGTCAATAGATTTAACCCGTCCCGCGAAGATGAAAGTATCCTGGAGACCAAGATGCTCTATAAGTTTTACAAGTGAACGATATGGCTGCCCGCCGGCAATAAGAACCTTAAAGTTGTCATTTCCGGTTCTCTTTAATTCTGCGGCAGCCTCAACGAGAGGCTCAATCCCCTTTTTTTTCAAATCATAGGAAACAAACAGAAAAACGATATCATTTTCGCCAACACCCCATTGAACTCTTAACTGTCCTCTCATATTCTGCCGTAATGAGCCATTGTACCTTTTAGTATCGACACCATTGTATATGATCTTTATTTCATCGGGGTTTGTGTGAAAAAACGATTCCATGTCTTTTTTAATCATATGGGCAATCGCGACAATCCTGGGCCTCGGATTGAGCCGAAAGGGCGCCGCTTCTATCCACGCTCTCACCCATTGCTTTATTGATAACAAAATGATGATACGCTTCGCAATGCGTCGGATGACATTATTTTCCGCATAAACCTTTCTGGCGGTCGAAAGTTGATGTACCCCACCATGACTTTGATATACATTCATGAAGATCGTATTACCAAAACCCATCACAACGTCATAATGCTGTTTTTCTGTCATTTTTTTATGCCTCCAGGCAAATAACAGCATTTTGATCCAGGATGGTAAAAACCTCGGTATATATATCTCATGGAAATGAGCTTCTTTGGGCTCACCATCCCACGCTTCGCCAAACAGATGTACTTCCCATCCATTTTCTATAAGAGTGGTTGCCAGTGAGATAGCGTATGACTCCGCTCCTCCAGCGTAACGGCTGAATTTTTCCAAAGCAAAAGCAATCTTTTTCATAGCGGAAATCCTTAATCTATTGTTTTCAAGGAAAATAGCTCTAGCATATAAAGTCGAAAAAATCATGTTTAAATAGCTCCGCATATATGGTATCAACTGCACCGGAAATGGATGTGAATTATGAAAAGATACTACAATTTGTTCAAGACTTTTAAAAACTGGCGTACATATCTTGCTTATAAATACGGGCTTGCCGGGACGGATCCGCTGGTATTTGAAACGCGCAATGGCGTAGTTGTGGAAGTTCCTCTCAGGCTTCTCCATACTTTTAAAGAAATTTTTATGGATGAATGTTACCTTGCCGGTCTGGAACACCCCATTCCCTCCGGCGCGACTGTAATTGATATTGGAGCCAATGCCGGTTATTTTACTCTGTTTGCCGTTTCACACTTTGCCGATTCCCGGGTATTTTCTTTTGAGCCGGTGCCGGTCAATTATGCTCAATTGGAACGCCACCGCAATCTGAATAGTTCCAGACGGATAAAATGTTTTCCGAAAGCCGTCGCCGGACAAGCAGGAGAAATCGGTCTGTCCTTTGATTCCAGCGATTCTTTTACGACCAGCGCGACAATTTTTAAACTAGCTGACCAGCAGACAGAATCCATCAAAGTTCCCTGTCTTGCACTCTCGCAGGTATTTGATGAAAATAATATTAACAAATGCGATCTTCTGAAAATGGATTGTGAAGGAGCCGAATACGATATTCTATATAATTGCCCCCTGGATTATTTACAGCGCATAGATCAGATTGCAATGGAAGTTCATAACGGCGAAAAAGAAAACCAGAATATTGAAGCCCTGGAAGCTTTTCTCCGGGAGCGGGGATTTTCAACGCGCCGTCGCCCGGTCGGAATGTTGTGGGCCTGGCATAAATAAAAATCACGGGTATGAACCATAAAGTGGGCTTTAAAAACAGATTCCGCAGCAAGCTGCGGGGTATTAAATACCTGTTTATGCTGTATAATTCGAATAAGCGTCAATCCGAAGTTGAGGTAACAGACAGACAGATTCATATTCGAGATGTTGGTTCAATTTTGGATTGACGCATGAAGAACTAAGCCGCGTGTTGTGGGCTATGGGGTTTCAATAGAGGATCTTCTCCCATAATTTACTAATACTTATCAAAAACAACCCTTTAATACCAGATCGAATGGGCTTGTCAATAAAAAAATGGTGCTTCTGCACCAACCTTATATATCTACCGCGCAGCGGTTTAGTTCTTCTACTAACAAACTTCAATTCGCTTCGCTTTTGAAGTTTGAGTCTCATTACCCTCCGCTTCGCGGGATTGTTCAACTTACCAATTCCGCTGCGCTGCGCTTTCGAAATTGGAGTTTTAACAATAAACAATTATTTCAAAAAGCATCTATGAAGAAGAAATTATTTCCTGAGTCTTTTCTTGCCGGGAAAGATTCCACAAAATAGTAATCATCGCTCACATTACCATAAAGTTTGTTGTCCTAAATTGTTCATAAATTTCTTTATATGATTCAATTGGATAAAAATATCCCGAAGGAGTAATTCTAAAAATTTTCATGTTGATTCCACTAAAAAAATACCAAAAGTCCTGGAAGAATGTTCGTGTGTCTATATTGCATCCACCAAATTCAAAGGTGACGATGTCAATTGACTTTTTATCAAACATTTTTCTTGCGCCATCGAGTGCATCGAGTTCATGCCCTTCAATATCAAACTTTAATAGATGAATATGATTTATCGCATTTTCTGAGCAGTAGTTATCAATAGTGTTGATTTCCACCTTTTCTGATTTGTTAAAATAGATACCAAAGTGATCTAACCTTCTTTTTGTAAGAGACGCCATCCTTGAACCTACGCTATCAAAGTGCAATACTGTCTCACCCTTTGCTTTGCCTATACCAATATTGTTCAGTTTAATTCGTTTATCTTCTTTGTAAGACTTCTCAAGAATTTTGAATGTTTCGTGTCCAGGTTCAAAACAGTGAATTGAAAAATCATCTGCTGTAATATTATCAATAATCATCTGAGGGTATTGACCCTTGTTTGAACCAACATCAAAAATGCAATATGGAGGTTTGAGCCTTTGCTTAAGAAAATTACATATACTTTCTTCACCGGTGGATAAAAATCCGCCACCAGAACTACCAGACCCAATCCCCATCAAGTCTTGCGAAGCCTGCACATTTTTCTCCAATACACTTTGAATGAATCGGTTCCCTGATGCCTTGATCAAGGCTTTTTTCAATATTGACATTTGATTTCTTTTCCTTCTGCAATGGTTATATGGTCATGGATAAATATCAAATTTATTCTATGTAATAATTGAATATGTATTGTAGGCGGAATGTGCAAGTTACAAAAAGATACTTAGAACATATTTAGTGTGATTTAACAGCATGTTCATTTTTATCTTTTTGAACAAGATTCCACAAAATCGTTATCATTGCCAGCATTGTGTAAAAAATTATTGCCATTGGTCCAAATGTAGTATCCGCAAACAATGCCGGAATCATATATGATACAAAACAGGCAAAAAGACATATTGCCCATGATCTGAAGTATTCGTCTTTCTTCAGGCTCAGTGTTTTCCATAGCATCCAGAGAGAAGTGATCAGTATATATAAAAATAAAGCAAGACCGACAATTCCAGTGCGAATGGCAATGTCAAATATCATATTATGAGGAGCAGCTATAATGGCGCCATTTTGTTGATATTCCGGTGGCAATTGTTTGTTCAGTTTTTCTAAATCAAGGACATTTTTATTGCCATAAATTTGCATACCGAATCCTATACCGGCAATTGGATGGTCCTTTATTACTTCCAGCGTAAGACGGTTTATTTTAGTTCTAATATCTTTTGTAAAGCCTTGATTTTTTATTCTGTCGCTCATGCCTGGCGTAAGAAAAATTAGCAGTGCGGCTAGAACAACAAAAATTAAATTCCTTTTATTGGCAAAGCATAAAATAATAAATGAAGCACAAAGACCAATTAATGATCCTCTGGACTGGGTAAGTAAAGTTGCTGTCGTTGTTAATAGAAAACAGGCAATAAATAATATTTTATAAGTTACCGGTTTTTTTTTATGAAACAGATGTAGCGCTAAAATGGAGGCAAATGTTGTAGTAAAACCAATTAAGTCGGTCTGCATTGCTCCTCTGAAGGTAATATTCCCTAGTCTTGCGGAAAAGGGAAATCCTTCGATAAAGTAATATTGATTAATAGCTCCTACAGAAAAAATTGTGGCGCCGATAATGACGATCATAGAGAGGATTTCAAGCCTTTTTTGTGAATTGAAATAATTGACCAATAAATAGAAAATAATCAGATAATTTAATAAATGACCGCGTAGATCGTGGAGAGTGTTTTGAAAATCAAGCGTAAAGAACAAGCCGAAAACTGCCCAAAGAAAAAATAATATAAAAGGTAACGTCAGCGGCGAGCGTAAGGAGAAAGAAGTCTTTTTAAAAACAAGAAGCAAGATTAAAGCAGAGACAGAAAGGTAAAAGCAAAACTCATTCACTGCGGAGATAGGCAAGGGGTTTGCAAACAGGTAAATACCCATAAAAAGAGGAATCGAAAAATTCAATATGCTGAATATTTTTTCCGTTTGCCGGTTATTTACTTCTGAAATAATATTAGTAATAAATTT
>Ga0302320_10016166_pt1 | contig 15271 bp, 13 predicted proteins | sample Bog_T0_3_FD_202130 | JGI IMG/M metagenome (GOLD analysis project Ga0302320, IMG submission 202130) | Peat permafrost microbial communities from Stordalen Mire near Abisko, Sweden - Bog_T0_3 | ecosystem: Environmental > Terrestrial > Soil > Wetlands > Peat | place: Sweden: Abisko, Stordalen Mire... | reverse complement strand
TCTTCACGCTGCGCGACCAGCACCTTTCGTACTACTCGGTCGCCCGCTTCCCCAATAAGGGCGTCCAACTCGAATCACACTTCGTGTGGGAGTTCACCCGGCTCTACGACGAGATTCTGGCCGGGCTGGGTGAGGCGTCTTCGATGGCCTTCGAGAACGAAAGCACCCTGCGCTCGGTGGGCGTTGACTCCTGGGCGGTTGACTACGGGTTGATCTCGAAAGACGGCGAGCTCATCGCGAACCCGGTACACCACCGCGACCCGCGCACGGACGAAGCGGTTCGCCGCGCGGCCACCATCATCGAGCCCTGGGACCTCTACCAGCGCAACGGGGTGGCCCTGTTGCAGTTCAACACGCTCTTCCAACTCGTGGCCGATGGCGAGGCGCTGCACCGCCAGCCCGTCGACAAGCTCCTCATGATCCCTGACCTTATTAATTACTTCCTCTGTGGCGTCTCGGCGTGGGAGATCACCAACGCGTCGACCACCGAGATGGTCTCGCTCGATCGCGCCTGGGACCTCGAGTTGATGAAGATGTTCCAGATACCCGAGTCACTCGTGGGATCGCTCAGCGAGCCCGGTCGCATTCTCGGCCCGGTCACCGAGAGCGTCGCGAAGAACGCCGGTATCACGTTGGGGACCCAGGTGATCTCGGTCGCGTCGCACGACACCGCCTCGGCCGTGCTCGCCGTGCCCGCCGTCGACACCAACTTCGCCTTCATCTCGTCTGGCACGTGGTCACTCGTCGGGGTCGAGCTCGACGAGCCGCTCATCAACGAGCAGGCCTTTCACGCCGGTTACACCAACGAACAAGGTGCGTTCGGCAAGACGAGGTTCCTCCGCAACGTCCTAGGGTTCTGGTTGTTGCAGGAGATCATCCGCGAGTTCGGCGTCGAAGGTGAAGACACCGACGCCGAGAAGTTGACCCTCGCCGCAGCGTCCATCACGCCCCTCACCTACCTCGTGAATGCCGAATCAAAGGAACTTCTCGCGCCCGGGGACATGCGCACACGTCTGGCGTCCCAGTGCGAGCAGTTAGGGATGAGGCCGCCGGTGACGGCGCCGGAGTTCACGCGCTGCATCCTCGACAGCCTGGCGCTCTCGTACCGCCACTCCATTCGCGGTATTCAGGCCATTACGAAAAAGCGCATCGAGGTTATCCACATCGTGGGCGGTGGCGCGGTCAACGACATGCTCTGCCAGTTGACGGCGGACGCGTGCGGTATCCCCGTGATCGCCGGACCGGTCGAGGCGGCCGCCATTGGTAACGCGTTGATCCAACTCCAGGCCCTCGGCGAGGTCGAGTTTGACCTCTGGTCCATGCGAAAGCTCGTGGCGAGTTCCTTCCCCACGAATCGATTCGAACCAGACGCCACCACCTCAGGACTCTGGGATGACGCGGAGCGCCGCGTGGCGCAGATTAAGACCGCGGCGCTCTAGCCGCGACTCGATTTGGGTCGCGCGCTCGGGGACGGACGTCGAGCCGTCGTGCTCGCGGTCTTTGCTCGAGTAGAGGTGCGGGAAGGCTTCGGCGATGGTATCTCTCCCGATCCGCGCGCGATGAGCGTCGTCGGGATAACGAAATGTCGGGGTGCGGGCCGCTGCCCGTCGATGCGCTCAAAGAGCAGTCGGGCTGCGAGAGACGCCATGGACCTCACGTCGTACGCGACGACCGACACCGCGGGGTCGAGGAGGTCGGCGAGAAGGAAGTCCTCAAATCCGATAAGCGCGACCCGGTGCTGCGCGCGAGCGTCGCGGATGGCGTGGACTGCGCCGATGGTGAGGATGTTCTGCGTGGCGAAGAACGCCGTCGGGGGCGTTGTGGTCGCCAGCAACGTACCGACGGCTTCGCGGGCCTGGTCAATGGTTCGCAGATCCCTCGCCTCGATCGCCGGGTCGACCGAGATGCCGGCGGTCGTTAGCGCGTGCACGTAACCCTGGTGACGCTCGTGCGCGACGAAGAGACTCGTGGAGTCACCTAGGAAGCCAATACGACGATGACCGTGCTTGATGAGGTGGCGTACCGCGTCGGCCGAGCCCGATCGCGAATCACTGAGGACCTGGTCGGCGAGGAGGTTCTGCGGTGGTCGGTCGACGAACACGTAAGGGATGCCCGACTGCTGTTCGAGTGCGAGGTAGTGATGTTCGTGGCTGGCGGGGGCGATGATCACCCCGTCGACGCCGTGACGCGACATCGAGGTGGTTAGTTCGTGCTCGCGCTCGGGGCTCTCGTCGAGGCTTCCGCCGAGCACCGAGACGCCCCGCTGCGCTGCTACTTCTTCTATGGCGCGCAGCATCGTCGCCGACAACGGGTTCGACAGGTCTTGGAGGAGTACCGCGATCGTGGAGGATCGTCGGTCGTTTCGCCGCAGCGCGCTCGCCCCAAAATTCGGACGGTAGCGAAGTTCCGCGGCTGCGACTTGGACGCGAGTGGCGAGGTCGGCATTCACCGTGGTCTCGCCGTTGATGACCCGCGAGACGGTCTTCAGACTGACGCCCGCGAGCGCCGCCACGTCGTTCATGGTCGCTCGCGAAGAGCGTAACTTTGCTGGCAGACGTTGGCTCACGAACTCGATCCCTCAGCACCAACTCTCACACGAACAGCCCCCGCAGCTCGTGCAGTGAAGAGCGTGGTGTCACCCTACATCGCGGTGCATTCTCTCAAGCATCGCCCGTTGATCACCACGGTAGATCGCCGTCGCGGTCACGATAGGCGCCGGTAGGAGTTTCCGGGCCGCCGGTTGCGAAAGCGATAATAGCGTCAGACCCGTGTTCGACCGAGTGCCCCAGCCCGGCGCCCGGATGACCTGGCACACGGGTCAGATCGGTGTCCGTCAATCCGGGATCGGCAATGTTGATGCGGATTCCTGGAAGGAGCTTCGCGTATCGGGCCGACAACATGTTGACCGCGGCCTTAGACGCGGCGTACAGCGGCTGTCCGGCGGTCGACTCCTTTCGGCTGGGATCGTTCAACAGCCCAAAGGAACCAAGTCCGCTGCTGACGTTGATGATGCGGGGATCAGACGAGAGCTCGAGGAGCGGGAGAAAGGCCTGCATAACCCTGACGTATCCAACGAGGTTGGTCATAAGTACCATCGCCGCGTCGTCGGCCGTGTAGTCGTGAACGTCGCGGAAAGGACCAGTGATTCCAGCGTTATTCACTAAGACGTCGAGTCGTCCTTGTTCTTCCGCCACGAGAGCTGCGGCGCGCGACACCGACTCATCGGACGTGACATCGAGCTGGACGAAGCGGGCACCGAGGGACTCCGCCACGGGGCGGCCACGATCTGCATCGCGAGCTCCGAGATACACGATGTGCCCGGCGCCGATAAGTCGACGGACCGCTTCGAGTCCGATTCCCTTGTTTGCGCCAGTGACCAAACTCACTGGCGAAGTGTCCGAAGACGTCGTCATCATCGATCCCTTTCGCCAAATAATCACTCCACGCGTGACCGGCTGGCCCGCCGAAAAGTACCACACAACGGATAATCCATCCACTAGATGGACTTCTTGCGGCAATCGACAAGTTCTGCGCTCGTTGACTCGAAGACCAACCCACCAATCCTTATCGAGGACGGGCTCAACGCTCGCGCCCGGCACTGGTGCGGAACTTCTCTCCCGAGTTTGATGCCCGCTACGCGCAACACGAAGGCGAGTTCACGATGGTCGGTGTTTGATGATGACGCGTTGCACGTCAAACACGAACGTGTGGAAGCCGCGTGTTAGATCGTGCGTCTCGAAGTTCCATCGTGGTGCGTTCGCATTCAGGCGCCGTGGAAACATGAGGTTGCTCAACAGATCCAGGACCGCGACACAAACGAGCGCTGACTGACGGACAGAATGGGTGGCGCGGACGTCGCAGAGTTTTGCCTCAAAACCGTCGTCGAACTCAGTTGAAGTTTGCACCTCAAACTCCACGCGTCGACAACAGTCGAAACTTCGTGCCGTTCATCAGGAACTTTTGGTGTCACGGGTGGAGTTGAAACGCATCAATCGGGAGGGTGGGAGCAAAGACGGATATGGAAAAAATCGGCCGCATTGCACTTGACATCGCGGAAATCGAGCCCTATCGTTCGTATCGCAGGACAGGTGCCCATATGTCGGGCAGTTCAGTGGAAGCGATGCAAGGGGGGATCGATGCGACGAACGCCAGTGGTACAACGTGTCTCACATCCCGAGTTGAACATCACGGGACGCGCGACGCGCACGAAGGAGATACGTCACGTCAAGTGTGACGACAGCTCGTTGGTGCGCGGGCGACGGGCAGTGAAAGTGAGCAGTCAATGTGACCAAGCACGCCGAAGGGCGGCGAGGTCGCACAGCAAGTAACCAGATGTGCGGCGTCGATGAGTGATCGAACGTCGAATCAAGAACCTAAGGGGGAATAAATGAGATTTACAGGCTCTCGAACCGGCGCGGAAGTGCATCGCGCCAGTTCGCTCGTGGGGAAAGGACGCTGGAAAGTTTTGCTAGCGACCGCGATGATCCCCGCCTCGATCCTCGTGTGGTCGGGTGCCAGTAGCGCGACGTCGACGCACGCCGGTGCAACGCACGCCGCGGTGTCCGCGCACGCGTCACAGTATGAGCCGTTGTCGTGGTTCAAGACGCAGCTAGCGGCCGACTACAACATTGCCACCGCTGGTGAGCCCCCGACCAGCGCACCTGCTCACAAAAAGGGCGAGAAGGTGTGGGTCATCTCCTGTGGACAAGCCAGCACGGGTTGCGCACTGCCGACCGCGAACGCAATCACGGCTGGCAAGCTCCTCGGATGGCAGATGACGACCTGTGACGGGAACTTCGGTATCGCGAACGGCTACAACGTCTGCATCGAAAAGGCCATTGCGGCCGGTGCGAACGCGGTCGCGGTTGTGAGCACCGACTGTAACCAGGCGTACTCGGGCATGCTGCAGCTAAAAGCCGATCACATCCCACTCGTGGGGTCCGAGGGCTTCGACTGCAGTAACCCTCTCGGGTACATCTCGAAGAAGTCGGTCTTCACGGGCAACATCAAGTACACGAAGGAGTACCCGACAGCGCTTGCGCTCAATGAAGAAGCTGGCCGCCAGGCGGCCGACTACCTCGTGGTGCACGACAACGGGAACGTCAACGTCATCAACTCTGACTTCTCCGTCGTCGCCGGTGAGTACGCCGACCTTGGATTCGTTCAAGAGCTCGGCAAGTGCCAGACGTGCCACATCCTCGACACGATCAAGTACACGCCACCAGACACACCGGCGGGCGGCACGTACCAGACCGAGTTCGCAGCGGCCCTCGCGGCGTACCCGACGGCGAACGCGGCCTACAACTGGCCTGACGCCATCGTCGACGAGGACGGTCAGATTTCGGCAGTTGACTCGGTCGGTAAGGGCAGCACGTTCTGCATCGTTACCTCCCAAGACAGCGCTGGCCCCACGAACGACCAGGCAATCGCCAACGGCAACGCTCAGTGTGCCGACGGTGCGGTCGACGTGGTCTGGAACGGTTACGCCCTGATTGACGAAGTCATCCGGGCGCTCGACAAGCAGCCCAGCGCCTACGAGGGTGCCGGTCCGCTCCTCATCTCAAAGGGACACAACCTCGGCGCGCTTGGCGTCAACTGGGCTTACCCCAACGCCGGCAAGGATGACTCCAAGGTGGTCGCGGACTACAAGAAGATTTGGGGCATCTCCTAGTTCCTCCAACGCTCATCGTGGACCACCCCCTTCATCGTCGATGGAGGGGGTGGTCCGCGGAGTGATTTGAACAATCTTTTGTGGATGCTCGCGGATCGAACGAACCGTGGTTGCTCGATGGCCTCGGGGAGGGTCGCCTTCGAGCAACTCATCAAACGCAGTGCGGGCAAGCCGTTATCGTCGAGTCAGTTTCGCTCAAGAGAAAGAGGTAGCCCGATGCCGACTGTTGGGTTCATTGGCTTTGGCATAATGGGCGCCCCCATGGCGACCAATCTGGCTAAGGCCGGATTCACGGTGGTCGGATTTAGTCGAACTGCCGGGCGCGTCGCCGAGTGCTCGACGAAGGGCATCACTCTCGCGGGCTCTCTCGAGGAACTAGTTCGAGCATCGGACGTAGTGATCACGATGCTCCCTGACTCGCCCGACGTCGAAGCGGTGGTCCTCGGCGAGGGCGGCGTGTTCGCTCACGCCGCGCGGGGACTCTTGTACATCGATATGAGCACAATCCGTCCCGACGTGGCCGTTATCGTGGCCGCCGCCGGCGCGGCGCTCGGCGTCGACGTCCTCGACGCACCCGTCAGTGGCGGCGAGGCGGGCGCCATTGAAGGCAGCCTCTCGATCATGGTCGGGGGCGCGACGGATGCCTTTGAACGGGCCCGTCGATACCTTGACGCCATGGGTCGCACCGTCGTTCACGTCGGTCCGTCTGGTTCGGGACAGACCGTGAAGGCCGCCAACCAGCTCATTGTCGCCGCGAACTTGCAGGGTCTCGCCGAAGCAGTCGTCTTCCTCGAGGCGCACGGTGTCGCCATGGCGCCCGCCGTTGAGGTGCTCGGCGGCGGACTTGCGGGTAGCACAGTGCTGCAGCGAAAGTCTGCCAACATGTTGGACCGCTCGTTCGCGCCGGGCTTTCGACTCAGCTTGTTCCACAAGGACATGGGCATCATCCAGTCGGCCGCGCGCGACAAGGGCGTCACCACCCTGCTCGGCTCCTTGGTGGCGCAGGTCATCGCCTCGCTCGTCGCTCGCGGCGACGGGGACCTCGACCACTCGGCAATGATTCGCGTCGTCGACGAACTCTCGCAGTAACGCTCAATCCAAAGGACTCAGGAAAGAAGATGGACCGCTCTCTATTCTCGGTGAACTGCTCGATCATCTTCACCGAGCTACCGCTCCTCGAGCGGCCCAGGGCCGCGAAGGATGCCGGATTCTCCGCTGTGGAGTTCTGGTGGCCCTTCGTAAGCGCGACACCGTCCTTGTCCGACGTCGATGGATTCGTCGCCGCATTGCGCGAGGCGGACGTCGCGCTCTCGGGTCTCAACTTCTTCGCGGGCGACATGCCGGCGGGTGAGCGCGGCATCTTGTCGTCCCCCGCGCGAGATGAGGAGTTTTACGGAAACGTTGCGGTGGTGCGCGACGTTGCTGACGCGACGGGCTGTCGAGTATTCAACGCCCTCTACGGGAATCGTCTCGACGGGGAGTCGCCCGAACGCCAAGACGCGGTCGCGTTGGAGCGTCTCGCTACTCTCGCCGACTTCACCGATGCCACGGGATCGGTGGTTGTTCTCGAGCCCCTCAGTGCCGTGTCCACGTACCCGCTGCTCAGCGCGGACGACGCGATAGCCGTCATCACAAAACTTCGCGCGACCGGAGCGACGACCACGGTGAAGTTGCTCGCGGATCTCTACCACCTCGCGGTAAACGGAGAGAACGTCGCACAGGTCATCACCGAGTCCGCGAGTGATCTCGGCCACGTGCAGATTGCCGACGCCCCCGGGAGAAACGAACCCGGTACCGGCGAACTCCCTATTGCCGAGTGGCTCGACCAACTTTGGAGCGCCGGCTACGACGGACGAATCGGTCTCGAGTACCGACCCTCCACCACGTCCCTTGAGAGCTTCGACTGGTTGACCACGTCGCAGTGAGCAGCGTTGGCGTCGCCCACCTCGTCAACAGCGAGGCCCGCTGACTTGACGATTGTCCGGCCTCACAATGACGAGCGTGGCACTTGACAGCGTCAAAACATCGCCGTAGTGTTCACATGGTGAGACAATTGCCCATATGTCGGGCATACGTTCATGACCGCTAGGGGGGAATGTGCCAGTCACACAAGAGAGCACGGGCCAACGGGCCGCGTCGGGTGGAGGGGTCCGAGACCCTGAATCGGGGCTCGCCTTTTTCGAGTTGAGTCACGAGTTCGGTCACTACACCCCAGTGCTGCCTGGGTTGAAGGACATCCAAATTCGCCGCGTCGCGACGCACGCCATGCACGGTGTCTTAACCAGCCACCTCGTCACGGTGATGCACAACGGCACGCACGTCAATGCCCCACTGCACCTCGCCCAGCGGGGCCTCGGGGTTGGCCAGATTCCCCTGGAGCGGTTCTTCGCGAACGGTGTCGTGCTCCACGTACCCAAGGGTGAGTGGGAGTACGTCGAGCCCGCCGACCTCGAGGCCGCGACTCCGCGCGTGGAGAAGGGCGACGTCGTGGTGATCAATACCGGCTGGCACGAGGGGTACTCGGACTCTATGGAGTACTTTGGCCACTCGCCGGGACTCAGCGTCGCGGCCGCCCAGTGGCTGATCGACCGAGAGGTTACCTTGGTCGCGATCGATACGGCGTCCATCGACCACCCCCTCGCCACGTCACTCGCCCAGGCGCACCGATTCATCGGTCCGCACGTCGTCGAACTTCCGCGCCGCTACAAGAAGAAGACGGGACGCATCGTGGTCGAGGACTTCCCCGAGTGGATGCCCGCGCACCGTCTGCTCGCCGAGGCCGGCGTGCCCACGATCGAGAACGTCGGCGGCGACGTCGATCTCGTCACCTCGCGGCGCTGCACGTTCCACGCGATGCCCTGGTACTGGCCACAGGGGGACGCGTGCATCGTGCGGTTCGTGGCCATCGTCGACTCGACGGGCGAGTACCGAATTGAAAAGGGAGCCTGATGCCCACCACCAGCCCGGACGGTCTCACGTTCTACAACCTCAGTCACGAACTGTCCCACAACATGCCCCAGTGGCCCTCGCCCTTCAGCCCGCCACTAGTGACGAACAAGTTGCTCTACCACGGGATGCACGGTCAATACGTCGTTGAGTACGACGGCATCTTGCACCGCGGCACGCACATGGACTCACCCATCCACGTGGAGTCGAACACGCCGTACCTCAATGAGTTCGAGCTCTGGAAATTCTTCGGCACCGGTGTCGCGGTCTCGATTCCTAAGGGAAAGTGGGAGGTCATCACACCTGAGGACCTCGAGAACGCCACGCCGCGTATCGAGCCCGGGGACATCGTCATGATCAATACGGGAGCGCACCGGCTCTACGGGGACAACGACGACTACTACTCCTACTCCCCGGGCCTCTACACCGACGCCGCGCAGTGGCTCGTCGATCGAAGTGTGAAACTCGTGGGGGTCGATGTGCAGGCGCTCGACCATCCCCTCGGCACGCGAATGGCCGAGCACGGGCCCGGTCCGATCCTGCCCCACCTCATCGACGAGTACCGCGAGTACACCGGGCGAGAAGTCGCGGACGACTTTCCCGACTGGGAGCCCGCCCATCGAATTCTCTTGCTCAACGGCATCCCGGGGATCGAGAACGTCGGGGGAGAGCTTGACGCCGTCACGGGAAAGCGCTGCACCTTCATGGCCTTCCCCAGTCGCTTCGCCCAGGGTGACGGAAGTCCCATCCGCGTCGTCGCGGTGATCGACCCAGAACAGAAGTTCCGAGTGCCGACGGACCCTTCGGAATCGGGCGCCCAATGAGTTCGGCGGCCCTCTCCAACCCGCTGTCGCTCTTTGACTTGTCGGGTCAGTCCATCGTCATCACCGGCGCCTCGGGCGCGATGGGCCGCGCGATCGCCATCGCGCTCGCGGCCCTTGACGCCAATCTCCTCCTGGTCTCAGGCTCACACGCGCCGCTCGAGGAAGTGGCCGAGGAGGCTCGCGCGAACGGTGGCGTCGTCGAGACGCTCGTCCTTCGACCCGACACCCTGGCCGACGCGGAAACGCTCATCGCCAAAGGTGTGGAACTCTTCGGTCGGGTTGACTCCGTGCTCGTCGCCTCGGGATTTAATAAGCCTGCCGCGATCGAAGTGATGAGCGTCGAGGACTGGGAGGAGATCATGGACGCCAACGTGCGCGGCCCGTGGCTCATCGCCAAGGCCTACGGCGACCACGTCGCCCAGCGAGGCGGTCCCGGTCGAATGGTGCTCGTCTCTTCGGTACGCGGTCGACAGGGTTCGCCCGCGGGCTACACCGCGTACTGCACGTCCAAGGGTGCCGTCGATTCACTCACCAAGACCCTGGCCACCGAATGGGGCCCGCGAGGCATCAACGTCAACGCGATCGCCCCGTCGGTGTTTCGCTCGAATCTGACTGAGTGGATCTTCGCCGACACCGAAGCCGGCGCCGCATCTCGCGAGCGAAACTACGCGCGAATCCCGATGAAGCGACTCGGTGAACCCGAGGACTTCATCGGCATAGCGATCTATCTTCTTTCCGCCGCGTCCGACTTCATGACGGGTCAGATCATTTACGTCGACGGCGGCTACACCTCCACATGAATCACCTGGTGGTGCGACGTGGCGAGTGAGACCCAGGCCGTGGCGGTGGTCGGCGCGGGACTGATGGGCGTCGGCATCGCGGTGGTGATGGCAAGCGCGCACGTCGCGTGCTCGATCTTCGACCCCGACGTTCGCACCCGTGAATCGCTACGCGAGCGCGCCGAAATCATCGCGTCCCAGGTAAATCTTGACGCCGAAGAGTTGCTCGGGTTCATATCCGTGCACGCCGAACTTCAGTCCGCCGTCCAAGACGCGACGATTGTCATCGAAGCCGGACCAGAGAACGTTGCGGTCAAGCATTCAATTTTCGCCTCGCTGGAAGGCCTCGTCGCTCCTTCGACGATTCTGGCGAGCAACACCTCGGCGATACCAATCGGTGTCATCGCCGAAGCCGTCGCGCGACCCGAGCGCGTGGTCGGGACGCACTTTTGGAACCCGCCCTACCTCGTGCCGTTGGTTGAAGTCGTCCAGTCGACCACGACGTCCCTCGACGTGGTGCGCGAGACCATTGCCTTCCTCAACGTCGTCGGCCTCAAGCCTGTCCACGTTCGCGTCGACGTGCCCGGGTTCGTCGGTAACCGGATGCAGCACGCCCTCAAGCGCGAAGCAATCGCGTTGGTGGCGAACGGGGTGTGTTCCGCCGAGACGATCGACACGGTCGTTCGCTACGGTTTCGGTCGGCGTCTCGCGCTGGTGGGGCCACTCGAGCAGGCCGACCTCGGGGGCACCGACTTGACGCTCTCGATCCACGAGATCGTCATGCCCGACCTCGACGTCACTCCCGTGCCTCACCCCTATCTCGTTGACATGGTCGCGCGCGGCGACCTCGGTGCGAAGAGCGGACGGGGCTTTTACGAGTGGGGACCGGGCGAGGCCGAGCGCCGGCGCGCCGAAATCTCCCAAGGGCTGCTCGATCAGTCCTCGAGTCGCGACGCCGCGACGACCGACGTGAGCGAGAAAGCGTGGCCCGGGTGAGTGATCGAGACTCGTTCGAGCGAGTGGACGTCGTCATCATTGGTGCGGGCATCCTCGGCCTCGCCGTCGCGCGCGAACTACGTCGGCGTCACCCGAGGCTCTCGATCCTGATACTCGAGCGCGAGCGCGACGTCGCCCAACACCAAACGGGGCACAACTCCGGCGTGATCCACAGTGGGATTTACTACACCCCGGGCTCGTTAAAGGCTCGGCTCTGTGTCGAGGGCTCGAAATTGATGTACGAGTTCTGCGACCAACACGACATCCACTACGAACGCTGCGGCAAACTCATCGTCGCCCTCGAGCCGCGCGAGTTGAGCGGACTCGACGAATTGGAGCGCCGGGGTCTCGCCAACGGCGTGCCCGGGCTCCGTCGACTTACCGCCGAAGAGATTGTCGACGTCGAGCCGGGCGCGCGCGGCATCGCGGCGTTGCACTGTCCTCACACCGGCATCGTGAACTACTACGACGTCGCTACCGCGCTAGCTGACGAGCTGCTCGCCGAGGGCGTCGAGATTCGATTCGACACCGACGTCCGCTCGCTGGTTCGTGACGGCGAAGAGACGCGCGTGGAGAGCGAGGGGCACGCGGTGCGTGCGCGCTTCGTGATCGGTTGCGCCGGCTTGTGGTCGGACCGCCTGGCGGTGGCCGCGGGGGCGTCCCCGGATCCGCAGATCGTGCCATTTCGTGGGGCGTACCTCACGTTGAAACGCTCGCGCGATCCGATCGTCAGGGGCCTCGTCTATCCCGTGCCGGAACCCGAGTTGCCCTTCCTCGGGGTACACGTGACCAAGCTGGTGTCCGGCGACGTCGTGCTGGGACCAACCGCCATGATGGTCCTGGCCCGCGACGCGTACCGCGTCTCGAGGGTAAGGTGGCGCGACGTCGCGGACACCCTTCGCTGGCCCGGGACGTGGAAAATGGGCCGGAGGTTCTGGCGAACGGGGATCGCGGAGGTTCGTATGGCCGCGGCGTCGCGACGGCTGCTCGCTGCCGCCGCACGCTACGTGCCGGCCGTCGAGTCCCTGGGCATCCGCGAGGGCGTCACTAGCGGGGTGCGCGCCCAGGCGCTTGGCCGCGACGGTTCGTTAGTGGATGACTTCGTGTTTTCAGAGATGCCGGGGTCACTGCACGTTCGTAACGCACCCTCGCCCGCGGCGACGTCGTCGCTGGCGCTGGCGAAAGAGATCGTCGACCGCGCCGAAGCGTCGCGGGAGTGGGTAGCCGAATGACCCGCCAGGATGTACAACGAATAAGCAATGGATAAAAGGAGATGGGTGTGAGTGGGTCTCGACTGAGTGAACGGACCGTCTTGGTGACGGGAGCGGCGACCGGCGTGGGCAGAGCAACCGCCCGCGCGGCCGCGTCAGAGGGTGCGAACGTGGCGTTGGCTGACCTCGATGCCGAAGGGCTAGAGGCGCTGAAGGAGGAGCTCACCGCACTCGGCGGGGGTGTCGTTATTGTCCCCGGCGACGTCACCGACGACCAGGTGAGTCGAGCCTTGGTGGGAGAGGCCGAGTCGGCCTTTGGACGAGTCGACGTACTCGTCAACAACGTCGGCATCCTCATCCTGAAGTCCCTCGAGGAGACCACGAAGGCGGACTTCGACGCGCTCATGGGGGTGAACTGCTACTCGCATCTCCTGGCTATCCAGTCAGCGGCGCCCGCCATGCGTCGAGCGGGTGGGGGTTCGATCGTGAACGTCGCGTCGGTCGGTGCGCTCGTGGCGTTGCCCAACGTGTCGGCGTACTGTCCTTCGAAATCCGCGGTGCTCGGCCTTACCAGAGCGGCCGCGGCGGAGTTCGCGCCGACGATCCGCGTGAACGCCGTCTGTCCCGGTGGGGTGGCGACGGAGATGTCGCGCGTGCACCTCGAAAGTTTCGAGGACAAGGAAGCCGCGACGAAGATGCTCACTGGGCGCCAGATGTTGCCGCGCTACGCGCAGCCCGAAGAGATCGCGTCGGTGATCATCTTCCTCGCGAGTGACGAGTCCTCCTTCATGACGGGTGCGGTGGTGGCGGCGGACGCGGGTCACTCCGCGTGGTAGCGAAGGAGCGGTACGCCGGTCAGTTGCGTGACCGATGAGCCGCGACGCGTCAGAGGCCGAGCCCTAAGGTGTGAGCGACGCCGCTACGGTGGCGCGTGGCGGCAACGTGCGAGAACGAGGAGGGAGTAGATGAGCATCGAGCCCGGAGAGTCGGCCGAAGTGAATTCGGGCGGTGTGCAGGTGATCGCGCGCGTTGGGCAGATCTTTCGTGCACTCGATGGTGAACCCTGGGGCCTCACGCTCTCGCAACTGGCCAATCGACTGAAACTCCCTCGCTCGACGGTGCACCGTCTGGTGGGCGCCCTGACGGCCGAGGGGTTGCTCATGAGCGCGGCCGTCGCGGGACGCGTCTGCATCGGCACCGAGTTCGTCCGCATCGCGACGGCCAGCCGCAGTGAACTTCGCGACCAGGTCGCCCCACTGATGCGTCGGGTGAACGAGTCGACCGGTGAGACAGTGGACTGTGGCATCCTCGACGGTGACCAGGTTCGGGTCATCCACGTCGTCGAGACGCACCACCACCTGCGGGCGGTGAGCGACGTCGGCGCGGTCTTTCCGCTCTACTGCACGGCCAAGGGCAAGGCCATCCTCTCCGAACTCGACGACGACACCGTGCGAAAACTGGTGCCCAAGACGTTCGAACAGTTCACGCAAAGCACGCTGCGCAACAAGGGCGAACTCATGGAGGAGATTGCCGCGATCCGCGAGAGCGGCCTCGCCTACGACCTCGAGCAGTACGACTCGGGGATCTCCACCGTGGCCATCGGCGCGACCGATCCTTTCGGCACGGTCTTCGCTCTCTCGGTCCCGGTGCCGACCCAGCGCTTCGCACTCGAGCGCGACCTCATCGAAAAGTCGTTGCTCGACATCAGCGCGGAGCTCAAGGGCGAGTTCACGCCCAACTGAGCGACACGAATTCACTTCACCTCGTGATTTGACAGCGCCTCGCGTGCCTCATAGTGTCCATATCGTAGAACGAGTGGTCGCATGGCGGGCACTAGGTGCATCCTGACGGGGTGGGAGAAGAGGGACGTGTTTCTCGTTGTGCGTGACCGGGGAGGACGGTAGGACCGTGCGTGTGCGTCGAGTGGTCGTTACCGAACACGAAGGCAAACCCGTCGTCGCGAGTGACGGAGAGAGCATTCGGAGCCACGATTTCATCCATATCCCGGGGATGAGCGAAAGCCTCCTTTGGTCCACGCGTCCCGATGACTCGCTCGTCGACAGCCCCGATCAAGCCCTGCGGGTTCGCAAGCGACTCCCCGAGCGTGGCGAGACGGTCTTCGTCGTCGTGACGTTCCCGCCCGACGAGACGTTCCACTCGGCCGATTTCAACGCAGCGCTCGCCGCGTCGGAGCAGCGTCTGGTCACCCCGGACCTCGCCGACCTCTTTGAGCCCGGTGACAGCGGCATGCACGTAACGCCAACGGTCGACTACGTGGTCATCCTCGACGGGGAGATCTGGCTCGACCTGGGTCACGGCGAGCCCGTGCACCTTCACGCCGGTGACACGGTCGTCCAAAACGCCACGCGGCACGGCTGGCGAAACCTCGGCACAAAGCCGGCGACCCTCGCTGTGGTGATGGTCGGCACTTAATGAATCGATGTGAAATGACGGGAGACCATGGAACGCTTTGAGGCAAATGACGTAGTGCGCGCAAAGGAGTGGCACGACGCAGTGGAGACGATCTCGGAGGTCGAGATGCGCGTGAGCGCCCTCGATCACCTCGACGGCATCGAGCCAGCGATGATCGAGTGGTGGTTCTCCAACATGGACGCGGAGCTCTACTTTCAGTTCCACCCCTGCGATCACAAGAAGTTCGCCTGGTCCCGCGGCAAGCAGGCCGGTACCCATATCGGGGCGACCCATCTCACCTATCACCAGTACGGCGGGGCGGACCGGGTGCTGCGCACCGAGATCACCTTCCAGCCTCTGGAGCAGCATTTCGATACGTCCCTCTTCGAGCCGAACGGCGTGGGGATGGCACTTTTCGCAACGGTGCACTTT
>Ga0302320_10016165_pt1 | contig 15272 bp, 15 predicted proteins | sample Bog_T0_3_FD_202130 | JGI IMG/M metagenome (GOLD analysis project Ga0302320, IMG submission 202130) | Peat permafrost microbial communities from Stordalen Mire near Abisko, Sweden - Bog_T0_3 | ecosystem: Environmental > Terrestrial > Soil > Wetlands > Peat | place: Sweden: Abisko, Stordalen Mire... | reverse complement strand
GGAACGGCATTGCTCCGTTTTCGCCGCGATGAAAAATCCGCTCGTGCAGGCGACGTTCCAGAAGCGGACGCAGGAATGCCTCGCCACTTTTCTGGAATTCATCGAACGCACGCGGGCGCAGCTTCACAACGAAATGGTGAAGCACGAGTCGAAGGTTTTGCAGGTGTGGGCGGACAAGTTTCTCGACGAATCCGGCTACCTGCTGGAATTGCGACGGCAGGAAAAGGACACCGAGGCGGGCGACGCCCGCGTCCGCAACCTGCGCGACCTCACGGCCACGCTGGACGGCAACTTTCCCGCCGGCAAGGTGCCGTTCGAGCGGCTGGAAACATTTCTGGAGGACATCACGCTGGATTCCGACCGCGAAGAGGAAGAGGAAAAGGGCGACGTCGTGACGCTCATCACGATGCACAGTTGCAAGGGGCTGGAGTTTCCGCGCGTGTTCATCGTGGGGCTGGAGGACGGGCTGCTGCCGCACACGCGCTCGACCACGGAAGGCACGCTGGACGAGGAGCGGCGGCTGTTTTACGTCGCCGTCACGCGCGCGATGCTGACGCTGACCATCAGCCATTGCGCGAGCCGGAAGAAATACGGGCAGTTGCTGCCGTGCCACCCGTCGCGCTTCCTCAAGGAACTGCCGGAGGAACTGGTGGAACACGCCGAGGAGAAGGATAAGACGCCCGTGAGCGCGGCGGTCGGCAAAAGCCTGTTCGACGCGATGCGCGAAGCGGTGGGGTGAAAGCAACAATTCTCCGGCGCGAAGTTGTTTTTTCCGGGTAATTCCGATAGTCTTTTCAGGCAGTTTGGAAACGCGCATGAAAATCACCGATGATTACAACGCCAAGTATCGGCTGTGGGCGGCCAATCCTACCGTCATTCCTGCGCCCGCCGCGACCCGGCTGCCGGACTTCAAGAGCCGGCGGTTTTCCTCGCACGCGGAATTGAACGCGTGGAAACTTTCCGTGCTGCGACAACTGGCGCAAGCGGCACCCGCCAAATGAATGAATTGATTCTGGCCTTCAACGCCGCCGGCGTCCGCCATCTGCTGGTGGGCGGACAGGCCATGCGGCTGTTGGTGTTGCCCGCACTGGTCGAGCCGACACGGCGTATGTCGAAGATGACCATCAGTGATTTCCGAGGGTTCCCACCCGGCGAGCCATTCACTTCCAACTTGCAAATTTCGCGGACGGTCGTGGTTGCAAAAGTCCCGGCTGAATTCAGCCGCAAGATCAGAGGATGGAATAGTGCAAGGGGTGCCATCCGGGCCAGCCCCTAATTTTTGGAAATTTCCAGCTTGCCCCCCGGAATATGCCATCATTGCCGCCTGCTATTTCGGATTTTGTCACAAGCGACTGCGGACTGGCTGCGGACATTCGGGCGGATTATCACTGGAAATCAGTTGGCGGCATACGTAGCGGATGACGGGTGGCTAGACTTGGCAACAAAGTGCGCACCAAACGCAGCCAGTGACGCAACTTTTGAGCCGCACTGCGCGTTGCACAGAATCCTTAATTTGATTAAGGGGTTCGGCTTGCACTCCATTTAATTGATTGCGCTGTGATTTGCTGATGCAGATTCAGTGAATGGAACCCGGCAGAAACATGGCGCGTTTCGCGGCTGCAACGGAAACCACATGGTGAATATTTTGGCCACCCGTTGCTGGCGGCTTGAGAACTCATTTTGCCGCCCAAATCAGCCTTGCGCGCCGGTGTAAAATCCCCGTCGGTTGCGCCCAAAATCCCTCGCGTCATTTTGTGTAGAGATTACACGCTGCGCCCGTCCTGCTCTGGGTAGAATCCTCAATTGCGATGAATAGGAGATCGGACGTATGAACAGTGAAAATGATTTTCAGAGTGCCATCCGCACGCCGCCAGCCAGCGCGGGCGTCATTGGAAATGGCAACCGTTCGGCACAATCCCGCGCCGCACAGTTTATCAGCGACCGGGAAGGTTATTTGCCGGTGTGGGTGAGAGCGCCAAAGCACGGGCATGAATTTTATTCCGGTTGCACACGCCCGAAGCTTTACGAATGGGCGACAAAAGGTTTCATCCGCTCCGTGTCCATCCGTGAACCGGGCCGCGTCAAGGGCGTCCGGCTTTTTCATCTTGCCAGCATCTTCGCGTTCATCGAGCGATGCGAAGCCTGTGCCGAAAATCATGCTGCACGCGAGCCTATAGGTCCGCCTGCCGCGCTGGAATCAGGACGTTGACACTCTTTCACCGCACCTCGTGTCATAAACCCTTAAAAAGCACGTTCTGACATCTACAAACATAGTCGGACATTTTAGCGCCAGGCTTTAGCACTAGCCAGTTTTTGAAACCCGTAAAACTCACAGAAGCATTGAATTTATTAACTTAAAACAGAAATGGCGACCCTACCGGGAATCGAACCCGGGCTACCTCCGTGAAAGGGAGGTGTCCTAACCGCTAGACCATAGGGTCGCAAAAGGGCGGGGAATATAGCCGACTTTCTTCCGCTGTCACGAAAATTTCACTCGAGTTGCGTTGCGCCGGTGCTCAAGCGCTGCACTGAACCGGCGCGACAACCCAAATTCCCGTTTGCCTCGATCCCGTTTTTGAAATACGTTGGCATCCGTTTACGCATGAAAATCTATGTTGACGGCAAATATCTCGACGAGCGCAACGCCAAGGTGTCCGTGTTCGACCACGGTCTGCTTTACGGCGACGGCATTTTTGAAGGCATCCGCATTTACAACGGCCGCGTCTTCAAGCTCAAGGAGCACATTGACCGGCTGTTTTATTCCGCCAAGGCGATTTTGCTCAACCTCCCGCTGTCGCACGCCGAACTCGTGAAGACTACCGTCGAGACCTGCCGGAAAAACAAACTGCGCGAAGGCTACATCCGCCTCATCGTCACGCGTGGCGTGGGCACGCTCGGCCTGAATCCGCGCACCTGCAAAAAGCCGTCCGTCATCATCATCGCGGACAAGATCCAGCTTTATCCGCCGGCGTATTACCAGCGCGGCCTCGACATCATCACCGTGCCGACGACGCGCAATCTGCACAGCGCGCTCAATCCGGCCATCAAGTCGCTGAATTATCTCAACAACATCCTCGCCAAGATCGAGGCGAACAACGGCGGTTGCGAAGAGGCGGTCATGCTGAACGCCGAGGGTTTCGTGGCCGAATGCACCGGCGACAACCTGTTCATCGTGAAAAACGGCGCGCTGTTCACGCCGCCGCTCTCGGCGGGTGCGCTTTACGGCATCACGCGGCAGACCGTGATTGAACTGGCGGAAGCCGACGGCATTAAAGTTTCCGAACCGAACCTGACGCGCTACGATTTGTTCAACGCCGACGAATGTTTTCTCACCGGCACGGGCGCGGAGCTGATTCCGGTGGTGAAGATTGACGGCCGCGTCATCGGCACCGGCAAGCCGGGCAAACTCACGCGCAAGCTGGAGGAAAAATACCACGCCTTGACGAACGCCTCCGGCGAGCCGATATACAAGTAGGAATTATGAGAAAAGTTTTGTCAGCATTTACGCTTTGTTTGATGGTATTAATTGCTGTTGCTGCTGATTCAACAACGTCGCCGGTTTTTCAAATGCGGTTGGTATTGGATGAGCCAACAACGGATTCTGAACAATTCCTTAGTCAGAATACATATAAACTGAACGGCAACGTCTATTCTGAAAAATTGGAAGTGCAGAAGAAAGTTTTGATGGATCAGACCGCGTTGAAATCAGTAGCCACCTCAACAAACTTTCAAGGTTATCGTGAAATTGACTTCTCGCTCACACCTGCGGGACAAAAAGAATTTGCTGAAATCACCAGCCAGAACGTCGGCAAGCGACTGGCATTTATCATTGATAACAAATTGATATCTGCGCCGAGAATTGCAATGCCAATCAATGTCGGTGAAGGTCAAATTGTCGGTAGTTTTAGTGAACAAGAGGCAAATGATCTGGCTGAAAAAATTAGAGCCGCAATCACAGAGTAATTTTATGCAATGCTCCGTCTGCAAAGAAAAACCAGCGACCGTCTTTCTCACGCACATCGAGAATGACAAGATGCACAAGGTGAACTTGTGCGAGGACTGCGCCAAGAAAAAGGGCGTGGACAACCCGACGACCTTCTCGCTCGCGGACGCCGACCTGTTGCTCGGCCTCGGCGCGGCGCAGGAAGTCGCGCAGACCGCCGGCGGCGTGGATTTGAAGTGTCCGCGCTGCGGTTTTTCACAGGCGGATTTTAAGAAGACGGGCCGGCTCGGCTGCCCGGAATGTTACCAGGTTTTTGCCGAAGGTCTGGCCGGTCTGCTCAAGACAATGCACAAGGGCACGCGGCACACCGGCAAATCGCCGGAAGCGCTCCGCCAGTCGCGCGACGCGGCGGAACGGCTCAAGCTGCTGAATAAAAAACTCGCCAAGGCCATCGAGTCGGAGGATTTCGAGCTGGCGGCCAAGGTGCGCGATGAGTTGAAAGCGCTGGTGTCGCCCGCCGCCGCGCCGGCCAGGAAATAATTTTGAAAATGGACCTTTACGAATTTCTGATCACGCCGGCGGAAGCCACGCGTTTGCACGGCCCGCATGACCGCATTGTCATGTCGAGCCGCGTGCGGCTGGCGCGCAATCTGAAGAACGCGGCGTTTCCCGGCTGGGCGAAAAAGCCCGAGCGCATCAAGATCATGGAAACGATCCGGCCCGCCGTCGAAGGCCTGCCGGAAATGAAAGACGCCTTTTCCGAGGCGATGGACAACCTCGGCGCGCTCGAAAAGCAAATTTTGGTGGAGCGGCATCTCATCAGCCGCGAACACGCCGCCAAAAGTTCCGGCAGTGCGCTCGTCCTGAACCGCGAGGAAACGTTTTGCGTGATGATCAACGAGGAAGATCATCTGCGGATGCAGGCGCTGCGCCCCGGCCTGCAATTGCGCGAGGCGTGGAGCGCGATTGATAAATTCGATTCCGCGCTGGAGAAGAAGCTCGATTACGCCTTCAACAATGATTTGGGTTATTTGACCGCGTGCCCGACGAATCTCGGCACCGGCATCCGTGTCAGCGCGATGCTGCATCTGCCCGGACTCGTGCTGGCCGAGCAGATTAATCCAATCATCCAATCCGTCAACAAGCTTGGCCTCGCGGTGCGCGGGCTTTACGGCGAAGGCACCGAGGCGCTCGGCAACGTGTTTCAGGTTTCGAACCAGATGACACTCGGCGAAACGGAAACGACCATCGTGGAGCGATTGGACAAAGTTTTGTTGCAGATCATCGAGCACGAGGAAAACGCGCGGCAGACGTTACTGGAGAAAAAGCCAAAGGTCGTCTTCAATCACATCGGCCGCGCCTATGGCATTCTGGCGAACGCGCACAGTATTTCGTCCAAGGAAACGATGAACCTGCTCTCGCTGATGCGGCTCGGCGTGGATCTTGGATTGTTTCCCGAAGTGAATCGTTCACTTGTGGACGAACTGTTCATCGTCACGCAGCCGGCGCATTTGCAGAAACAATTTTCCGACAAACTTTCCGCCGAGGAGCGCGACCTGCTGCGTTCCGACATGGTGCGCGATCGCCTGAAAAACGTCAGTCGGCCCAACGTGAAGCTGCCGAAACCGGAAAATTAATTATTTCCGTTTGCCATTGTGCGTCGGGCGGTCGTTGGCCACGGTCTGCATTGCCGGATCAAAAGGCCGGGTGAACGGAGATTTCTTCAAGGGTTGTAATTCAGCCACGGGCCGAGCCAGCGCTCCATTTCGGAAACGGTTTTGCCTTTGCGCCGGGACAAATCTTCAAGCTGATCTTTGCCGAGCTTGCCGACCGCGAAGTATTTGGCTTCCGGATGCGCAAAATATAGTCCACTGACGCTGCTGCCCGGATACATGGCGAAGCTTTCCGTCAGTTTTATGCCGGTGTGTTGTTCCGCGTCGAGCAAGTCCCACAGGATTGCTTTTTCGGTGTGATCGGGGCATGCGGGATAGCCGGCGGCCGGCCGGATGCCGCGGTATTTTTCGTGGATCATATCCTCGGTGGTCAGCTTTTCCAATTTTCCAAATCCCCATTCATCACGGACGCGTTTGTGTAAAAATTCGGCAAACGCCTCGGCCAGCCGGTCGGCCAGGGCTTCGGCCATGATCGCGTTGTAATCGTCGTGAGCGGCTTTGAATTTCTCGACGATTTCTTTCAGGCCATGTCCGCTGGTCACGGCGAATGCGCCGACGTTATCTTCAAAACGTGCTTCCGGCATCTTGCCGGAAGAACTGACGGAAGATTGATCTGCCGGCGAGACGGCGGCAGCACGTTGTTTGGGACCGACAAAATCCGCCAGACACCAGTTTGGCGAGCCATCGCCTTTTTCGATTTGCTGGCGCAGGAAGTGAAACTTGGTGCGCAGATGTTTGCGGGAACCATTGGTATAGACTTCCACATCGTCGCCAACTGAGTTCGCCGGAAACAATCCGTAAACGGCGCGGAGTTGCAGTGATTTGTGCGCGATAAAATCTGCAAGCATCGTTTGGGCGTCCGCGAAAAGTTTGGTTGCTTCTTCGCCGTGTTTCTCGTGCTGGAGAATCTTTGGATAAACGCCGCGCAGTCCAATCAATGAACGGCACGACTTCCTCCAATGAAACGCTGAATGCTCCCGCATGTCCGTGCGACGAACCGCAGTCGCATTTGCCGGGATTAAAATCGCCCGACGAAAGCGTGCGCACGCCGGTGAATTCCGGTTTCGGCAAGTCGTCAAACTTGATCTTCGGCGCATTGGCGCGGGCCGCTTCGAGTGATAAAAGTTTCACTGTCGCGCCAGCGTGTTGCGCGCGAAGTTTTTCATAATCCGTGCGCAGTGATTTCACAAATGCGGCCTTGCCGTCTTTGCTTAACAAACTGCTCGTCACCGGCACGGCGCGCGAGGCATCGAGAACGTGAACGACCGGTTCGCTGTAATGCTGTGCCACTTTTACGGCGGTGTGCGCGCGGCTCGTGGTGGCGCCGCCGATCAGCAACGGGATTTTAAAACCCTGGCGTTCCATCTCGCGCGCGACGTGAACCATCTCGTCCAAGGACGGCGTGATCAAACCGCTGAGGCCGATGATGTCGGCATTGTCGAGCCTGGCGCGTTCTAGAATCTTCTCGCACGGCACCATCACGCCGAGGTCAATGACCTCGTAGTTATTGCAGGCCAACACGACGCCGACGATGTTTTTGCCGATGTCATGCACGTCGCCTTTCACCGTGGCGAGGACAATTTTCCCCTGCGCCTTGACGACTTCACCGCGCGCGACCATCGCCGCTTTCTCGGCTTCCATGAACGGCGTGAGATACGCCACGGATTTCTTCATCACGCGGGCGGATTTTACCACCTGTGGCAAAAACATTTTGCCTGCGCCGAACAAATCGCCAACGACGCTCATGCCGGCCATCAACGGTCCTTCGATGACCGCCAGCGGCTTGCCGTATTTGGCAAGCGCTTCGGCGGTGTCGGTGTCCACGTAAAGATCAATGCCTTTCACCAGTGAGTGCGAGAGGCGTGCTTCGACCGTGCCCTTGCGCCATTCCTCTTCGACTTTTTTGTCGCTGGCCGTGGTGCCGGCGCTGGCGGCTTTAAGTTTCTCGCCAAACGTGACGAGTCGTTCCGTCGCATCCGCACGGCGGTTCAGCAAAACGTCTTCGACGAGTTCCTTCAGCTCCGGTTCGATCTCATCGTAAATTTCCAACATGCCGGCGTTGACGATGCCCATGTCCATGCCGGCTTTTTGCGCGTGAAACAAAAACGCGCTATGCATCGCCTCGCGCACCGGATTGTTGCCGCGAAAACCGAACGACACGTTCGACACGCCGCCGCTGACTTTCGCGTGCGGCAGGTTGTTTTTGATCCAGCGTGTGGCTTCGATGAAGTCCACAGCGTAGTTGTTGTGCTCCTCAATGCCGGTGCCGACGGTGAGGATGTTCGGATCAAAAATGATGTCTTCCGGCGGAACACCAACTTCCTCCACGAGAATGCGATAAGCGCGCTCGCAGATACGGATCTTGTCCGCATACGTCGAGGCCTGGCCTTGTTCATCAAATGCCATGACGACCACGGCGGCACCGTATTTCAAAACCTTGGCGGCGTGCTCGCGGAATTTCGCTTCGCCTTCCTTCATGGAAATCGAATTAACGATGCCTTTGCCCTGAACGCATTTCAGGCCGGCTTCGATGACGTCCCACTTGGACGAATCCACCATGAAGGGAACTTTGGCGACTTCCGGTTCGCTGCCGAGCAGTTGCAGAAACCGCGTCATGGCCGCGACGCCATCAATCATCCCTTCGTCCATGCAGATGTCGATGATGTTCGCGCCGTTCTCGACCTGTTGCCGCGCGATGGCGACCGCTTCCTCATATTTGTTTTCCTTGATGAGCTTGGCGAACTTGGGCGAGCCGGCGACGTTCGTGCGCTCGCCAATCATGATGAACTGCCCGATTTGCTGCGTGAACGGCTGCGAGCCGCTCAAGCGCAAAGGCAATTTTTCAATTTTGGGGAGCGCACGCGTCTCGCGTGCGGAATCCGGCGTCGTGCCGGATTCTCGTTCAACTGATTTTTCTTCCATGGAAGAGTTTGTGGAACGAGGTTGTCGGCGCGACGCCGACAACGGCACGCGAGACGCGTGCGCTCCCGCAAACTCTCGCGGATGCCGTCCCGCCAGCGCCTTCGCAATCGCCGCGATATGTTCCGGCGTGTTGCCGCAGCAGCCGCCGGCGATGTTGATCAAACCGCTGTTCACGAACTCGCCGAGGAAATTGCCCATGTCTTCCGGCTTCAAATCAAAGCCGGTTGGCGACAGTGGATTTGGCAAACCCGCATTGGGATAACAGGAAATCGCCGTGTTGGATTTCTCCGCGAGTTCCGCGAGAAACGGCCTCATCAAATCCGGACCGAGCGAGCAGTTCAGGCCGATGGCAATCGGCTTCACATGTTTCATCGCGTTCCAATACGCCTCGATGGTCTGCGCGGAAATCATCGTCTCACCACCGCGACCGACGGCGGCGGAAATCATGATCGGCAGAATCTTTTTGTCCTGCTCAAACACTTCCTGAATGGCGACAAGCGCGGCCTTGGCGTTGAGTGAGTCGAAAATGGTTTCGACCAGCAGAATGTCCGAGCCGCCGGCAATGAGTCCGCGAATCTGGTGCGTGTAGGCGGTCTTCACCTGGTCAAATGTGCAAACGCGGAAACCCGCGTCGTCGGCGTCGGGAGAGTTGGACAGCGAAACCGTAAGCGGTCCGACCGCGCCGGCGACGAAGCGCGGACGCCCGGTCTTGTTTGCGATGCGGTCGGCCCATTCGCGGCATTGCCGGGCGGATTGCTCGTTGATTTCCCACGCGAGGTCGTTGAGAAATTTATTCTCGATCACGCCCTGATAAAACGCCGGATCTTTGCGGCCGCCGTGTTCGCGCGGGTCGTCCACGAAAAATTCACTCTGGCCAATGCTTGTCGCGGAAAACGTGTTCGTCTCGATGATGTCCGCGCCGGCTTCGAGGAAACGGCGATGAATGTCGCAGATGGTTGCTGCCTGTGTGAGCGAATAGAGGTCGCCGTTGTTTTTCAGATCCTTTTTGGAATCCTTAAACCGCTCGCCGCGAATCTCCTTCTCGCCCAACCCGTAGGTGCGGATGGTCGTGCCCATCGCGCCGTCAATAATGACGATGCGTTCATGTAGTGCTTTTTTGAGCAGGTCGGCGTGGTTCGACATTGCTGCAAAGATAATCAGGGATGGAGCAGAATTCAAATAAAAAATCAACGCATCCTGATATGATGATATGACATATTAAAGCAGTTTCCGGCATTTTTTACCGCCTGTTGTTTTTTTGCAGCTACATTCATTGACTCTAATGGCGCGTTTGATATTTTCACGTCTCGTTTTACTGACGGAATCACCTTAAAAGAATTGAATTTATGGCCAAATCAAAATCCAACAAATACGTTTATACCTGGGGCGACAAAAAAGCGGACGGCGACGGCTCGATGAAGCCGCTGCTCGGCGGCAAGGGTGCAAACCTCGCGGAAATGACCCGCATCGGTCTGCCCGTGCCTCCTGGTTTCACCATCACCACCGAAGTCTGCACATATTTTTACGCACACAAAAAAACTTACCCGGCCGTCCTGCAGGCGCAGATGGAAGCGGGCATGGCCAACATGGAAAAAATCATGGGCACGAAGTTCGGCGCGACCAGTGGCATGCCGTTGCTCGTGGCCGTGCGCTCCGGTGCGCGCGATTCAATGCCGGGCATGATGGACACGATTTTGAATTTGGGTTTGAACGACCAGTCGGTGGTTGCGCTGGCGGAGGCCACGAAGAATCCGCGCTTCGCGTGGGATTGCTACCGCCGCTTCATCCAGATGTATGGTGACGTCGTCCTCGGCGTGCAGAAGCGCGAAGGCGAAGACCACGAACCGTTTGAAACCATCATCCACGAGTTCAAGCACGAGAAATACCACAAGGACATCGTGGACAGCGATCTCACGGCCGAAGATCAGGCGGAACTCGTCAAGCGCTTCAAGGCGCTCGTCAAGGATCGCACCGGCAAGGTGTTTCCGAACAGTCCATGGGATCAGTTGCGCGGCGCGGCGGGCGCTGTGTTTGGTTCCTGGATGAACGACCGCGCCAGCGTTTATCGCCGCAAATACAATATCCCGACCGAATGGGGCACGGCCGTCAACGTGCAGGCCATGGTGTTCGGCAACACCGGCGACAAGTCCGGTTCCGGCGTGGCGTTCACGCGCAATCCGGCCAACGGAACCAACGAATTCTACGGCGAATTCCTCATCAACGCGCAGGGCGAAGACGTCGTCGCCGGCGTCCGCACGCCGGAGCCCGTGTTGAAATTGAAAGACCAGATGCCCAAGTCCTACGCCGAGCTGCTGCTCGTCCGCAAGACGTTGGAAAAGCATTTCAAAGATGTGCAGGACATTGAATTTACCGTGCAGGAAGGCAAGCTGTTCATGCTCCAGACGCGCAACGGCAAGCGCACCGCCGCCGCCGCGCTCAAGTTCGCCGCCGACATGGTGAAGGAAAAATTGATTGATGCGGAAACCGCCGTGTTGCGGAATCCGGCCGACCAGCTCGAACAATTGCTCGCGCCGATCTTCGATCTCGCGGAAGTCAAGAAAGCCACCGTCATCGCCACCGGTCTGCCGGCTGGCCCTGGTGCGGCTTCCGGCAAAATCTATCTCAACGCCGAACGCGCCGTGGCGGCCGCGGCGAAGGGCGAAAAAGTGTTGCTCGTCCGCGTCGAAACTTCTCCGGAGGATTTGCGCGGCATGATCGCGGCCGAAGGCATTCTCACCGCTCGCGGTGGTGTCAGCTCGCACGCGGCGCTCGTCGCCCGGCAAATGGGCAAGGTCTGCGTCTGCGGCGCCAGCGGCGTCCACGTGGATTACGACAAGCAGAGCGTGACCATCAGCGGCCAGACGTTCAAGGAAGGCGAATACCTTTCCATCGACGGCACCGCTGGCACCGTCTATGCGGGCGAAGTGAAGACCGCGCCTTCCGAAATCATCTCCGGCATGATCCACGGCGATAAAGCCGCGCAGGCCACCGAGAAGTTCAAGAACTACAACCAGCTCATGAAGTGGTGCTCGCAGTTCACGCGCCTCCAAGTGCGCACGAACGCCGACACGCCGGAGCAGACTTCGCAGGCGGTTGCGTTCGGCGCGGTGGGCATTGGATTGACCCGCACGGAACACATGTTCTTTGAAGGCAATCGCATTGACGCGATGCGCGAAATGATTCTCGCCGACACGCTGGCCATGCGCGAAGACGCGCTCGCCAAATTGCTGCCGTATCAACGCGACGACTTCTTCGGCATCTTCAAGGCGCTGAAAGGTTATCCGGCCACCATCCGTTTCCTGGATCCGCCGCTGCACGAATTCCTCCCGAACACCAAGGAATCGCAGATGGATCTCGCACGGAAGCTGAACATCCCGGTCGAGAAGATCATCAACCGCGTCCATGAACTGCACGAGTTCAATCCGATGCTTGGTTTCCGCGGCTGCCGCCTCGGCATCAAGTTCCCGGAAATCACCCGCATGCAATCGCGCGCCGTGTTCGAAGCCGCAGCCGATGCGCAGAAGGCCGGCTTCAAGCCGAAACCCGAAGTCATGATCCCGCTCGTCGGTTTCAAACGCGAACTGGATTTGCAAGTCGCCATCGTTCACGAAGTCGCCGCGCAGGTGATGAAGGAAAAGAAGACGAAGTTCGCCTACAGCGTCGGCACGATGATTGAAGTGCCGCGCGGCGCGCTCACGGCGGACGAGATCGCCCAGACGGCGGAGTTCTTCAGCTTCGGCACGAACGACCTCACGCAGACCTGCCTCGGCATGTCGCGCGACGATTCCGGTTCCTTCCTCGGTGCCTACACCGAGAACGAAATCATCAAGAAGAATCCTTTCGCCTCGATTGACCAGACCGGTGTCGGCCAGCTCATCAAGATCGCGGTGGAAAAGGGGAACAAGACCCGCCCTGGCATCAAGCTCGGCATCTGCGGCGAACATGGCGGCGATCCTGATTCCGTGAAGTTCTGCCATCGCGCCGGACTCACCTACGTTTCCTGCTCGCCGTATCGCGTGCCCGTCGCGCGCCTCGCCGCCGCGCAGGCCGCCATCGAAGAGAAGCGCAAGGCCAAAGCTGCGAAGAAAAAATAATTCAACTTGGTAGGGCTGACCTGCTGGTCAGCCAAAAGATCGTGGCGGCGCAGTAACGCCGCCCTAACACTAAGTTCAAAGGCCGCTCCGGGAAACCGGGGCGGCTTTTTGTTTCATCTTTCAGCTTTGAACTTGGACCGCGCGAATCTAGCCTGACACCATGTTTCGTCCCTGCATTGATCTGCATGAAGGCAAAGTGAAGCAAATCGTCGGCGGCACGCTCGCCGACGCCGGCGTGCGCACGAATTTCATCTCCGAGAAATCCGCCGCGTGGTTTGCGGAACTTTACCGGCGCGACCAATTATTCGGTGGCCACGTCATCATGCTCGGCGCGGGCAATGATTCGGAAGCCCGCGCCGCGCTTGCCGCGTTTCCCGGCGGCTTGCACATCGGCGGTGGCGTGAACGCGTCGAACGCCCGCGATTGGCTGGAGGCCGGTGCCTCGCACGTCATCGTCACGAGCTGGGTTTTCCGCGGAGGCCGCGTGGATTGGGCGCGGCTGGATGAACTTGTGAGAGCCATTGGCAAAGAAAAACTGGTGCTTGATTTGAGTTGCCGCAAACGCGGCGGTGATTATTTCGTCGTCACCGACCGCTGGCAGAAATTCACTGACTTGGTAGTGAACGCGGAGACATTGAAAAAGTTTTCCGGCTTCTGCGCAGAATTTTTGATTCACGCCGTGGACGTGGAGGGTTTGTGCCGTGGCATTGACGGTGAACTGGTCGAGAAGCTCGGCCGCTGGTCGCCGATTCCGATGACCTACGCCGGCGGTGCGAACTCACTGGCCGACCTGGAAGCGGTCACGCAACTGGGGCAGGGGAAGGTGGACCTGACGATTGGCTCCGCGCTGGACATCTTCGGCGGCAGCGGCGTGAAATACGATGACTGCGTAAAATTCAACCGCCGCCAGAAATGATTTCCAGCGGCGGTTGGTTGTGAAGAATTTGTTTTACGATTTGACCGGCTCGATTTTGGTCGGCGTCAAAACTTCCTTGCCGTCCTTTTCCGTGACGGTGCCGGTGACCGTGACTTTTTCCGTGTCACCGTGGCAAACTGCTTCATGCGCGTCCTTGCTGGTGTCGTTTTGGATCAGGTAATAATTGACCGTCTTTCCGTCCTTTGTGACCTGGACGACGTTCTGGCATTTTTCGGTTTCATGCAGCGTGCACTTGCCGCAGACCATGTTGCCGGTGATGGTGATGGCCTTGGCCGCTTCATCGGCGAGCAGGCGTGATGCGCCGGACGCCAGCATCAGGCCGGCGGCGAGCGCGAGGATCAGTTTGGTTTTTTTCATAGGTGGTTTGGTTTTGTCTTACAGAACAAGAGACACGTTAACACATTTTGACGTTCAAGCAAATCAGCCGCCATTCTGGCCGGTCTTGGGCGTGGCAAACAACTCGGCGATGACAAACTGAAATTCCGGCACCAGCTTTTCCGACAATATCTCGCTGCCCGCCAGAATGCCCTTCAGCACCAGGCCAAACTCCGTGTTGTGATAAATCTCCACGTTGTCGTAGCGTGGATCCACCATCCACAGGCGCGGCACGCGGGCGCGCTCGTAAACCTCCTTTTTGATGACCGTGTCGGCGTGATGGTCGCCGGTGTGGACGATCTCCGCGGCCAGCCAGAGTTTGCCCGTGGCGGTCGTGACGAGCGCGAGATCGGGGCAGATGGCGGTGGCGCGCGACACCTGGACCTTGGTGCGCGGCGCAAGAAGCTGCGTGCTGTTCAGGTTGGCCACGCTGGCAGCCATCGCGGCGTGCAGGCGGGCGCAAATCTGTTCGTGCCGGGGTCCGGGCGCGGAACGCGGCAACGACGCGCCCTCCAAAATTTCCTCATACGGCTGGCTCATTGGTCGGAGAAAGAAAGCATCGTTTGGCGTTTCCGGCAAGTGACGAATTTGGCAAAACAAAAGCCGCTCCGGTAAACCGGGGCGGCTTTTTCTTTAACCTTCAATCCTTTTACATCGCCATGTGGTTCACCACGTCGCTCCAGTCGCTCACCTGGTTGAGCGAGCCATGCACGCGCACGCGGAGGGCATACATTGTTCCCGGCGTCAGGTTTGTTGCGGTCACATTGCGCGGGTCGGTGAAATAGCCTGCTGTCACCCACACGTTCGGCGCGGTGCTGACCTGCACTTCAAACCCCCAGACATTCGGGCCATAAGTCATGTCCAGATTCAGGGAACCGGCGGCGGAATTGGTCACCGCTTTGATGGTCACGGTGCCGACCGGCGCGGGCGAGGTTTTGCCGGTGTTGGCCAGGGTGAAACCGGACGACGCCATCACCTCCGGGTTGTTGTTTGAGTTCGCCTCAACGTAAACGCCGTGCCTTGGGCGCAGGCGGTGAATTGAACCGAACTCCGAAGCTGGCGGGCCAAAAGCAGTGGCGACACCCCGTTGCCGTAGCGTGGTTGCGTCGCCCGCGTCGCACTTGCTGTCCGTGGCCGCCACACGGCTGCAACCGGCGACGAGGGCGTCGCAGTCACCCTGCCGGCCAGCTTCGGAGTCCGGGTTGAAGGCGGAACGTTAATAATGTCAACAACTCACGGATAACACGGGAAAATTTCATCGCGGTTTATCCACGCGCGGGACTGATTGCCTGAAACCACCACGCGGGCCGGGTGCGTGACCGGTTTCG
>Ga0302320_10016163_pt1 | contig 15272 bp, 15 predicted proteins | sample Bog_T0_3_FD_202130 | JGI IMG/M metagenome (GOLD analysis project Ga0302320, IMG submission 202130) | Peat permafrost microbial communities from Stordalen Mire near Abisko, Sweden - Bog_T0_3 | ecosystem: Environmental > Terrestrial > Soil > Wetlands > Peat | place: Sweden: Abisko, Stordalen Mire... | reverse complement strand
GGACGGTGTACACGAAAGCACGGTGTACACGAAAGCACGGTGTACAGATCGGGATGATTGATGGCGACTTCAATGCCCGTAGCGAGCGTAGCCGACATTCTGGAGCGGGAACTCGAACCTACGATGAAGGAATGGCTGCGGCGGGTGAATCTGGTTCCTGAACTGACTCACATTCCGCTTAGCGACGCGGACCGCACAGGCCATCTACCCAAGCTGTATTTCGACCTGATATCCCGCCTTCGCAATGCCAAGGATGTAAAACGATCCGCCTCGGTTGCCGCTGCCGCGCACGGGCAAATACGGTATACGCAGGGTTATTCCGCCGTCATGCTGATTGAGGGGTCGCGAGTGTTCCAGGTGACCACATTCGGCGCGTTGCAACTGCATCAGAGCGAAGTCGACCAGGAACGGGTTCTGCTGGATGTAATTGTGATTTCCGATGAAGTGGACTCGCAACTCATGGAAGCGATGCGGAGTTTGATCGCTAGCGAGGCTGGTGTTCCGATTGGCTAAGGCCTGGAATTGAGGGCTTTGGGGTAGTCTTTGAGGGCCAGGAGGCCCTCAGAACAGCCGGTCGGGAGACCGGCGCTACGTTTTCCGGACTGGCGCCAGGTTCGGCGGGCTGGGGCTACGATTTTCAGACATAAAAATACACCCCCGAAGGAACTCTTCTCTTCGGAGGCGCCTGCGTTGTTTCACAAGATAAAGACGGGGACCAGTAGCCGGCGCTGGAGGTCGGTAGCACGCGGCTACTGGTGATCCCTGTACTAACGAAGCGGTAGCGGCTTCCCCTTTCCACTGCTGCCTCGTATCGCCCGGCTCTAAGAGGGCCTTCTTACGTGCCCTCTGAACCATGTTGACAAATGGAGTGTCTCCTATCTGGGAAGGCAGTTCCGTGACGGCTGTCACACTATTTCGTAATATGCGAATTAATGCGAAAGCACTCATGATTGAGCGGTAGAGCGCGCATTGACAAAGTGGGGCGGAGGCAAGAGAATCGAAGATTCATCCCTCCTGTGGAAGGCCTCTCTGTGGCAGCACTCCTGACGACGAACCTGGGTGATACACCTTTGCTTGGACGCGGCAAGGTTCGCGACCTCTATGGGATTGATGATGCCCTGTTGCTGGTTGCCACCGACCGCATTTCGGCGTTCGATCATGTGCTTGGCACAGGGATTCCCGGAAAGGGAAAGATTCTCACGCAGATATCGCTGTTCTGGTTTGATCTGCTCAAGAGTCTTGTGCCCAATCACCTGATCACGGCCGAGGTAAGCGAGTTCCCTGCTGCGCTGCAGCCTTATGCCAGTCAACTGGAAGGCCGCTCGATGCTGGTCAAGCGGGCAAATATGTTTCCCGTAGAGTGTGTCGCGCGAGGATACCTGGCGGGCTCAGGTTGGAAGGAATACCAACGAGGGGCGACGGTGTGTGGCATTCCGCTTCCTGACGGATTGCTGGATGGTTCAAGACTGCCGGAGCCGCTGTTTACGCCTGCTACCAAGAGCCAGGATGGGGCGCACGACGAGAACATATCTTTTGCAGCGACCGAGGCGCTGCTGGGTGCTTCAGATGCGACTGAACTGCGACGGCTGACGCTGGCGATCTATGAAAAGGCCGCTGCGCACGCTGAGTCATGCGGGCTGATTTTAGCGGATACAAAATTTGAATTTGGAAGAACGGCGGAAGGGATTGTTCTTGCCGATGAGGTATTGACGCCTGACTCCTCCCGCTTCTGGGAAGGTGCTGCCTGGAAGCCGGGCGGCGCGCAGCCTTCCTTCGACAAGCAGTTTGTTCGCGATTATCTGGAGTCGATTCACTGGAACAAGCAGGCGCCCGCGCCCGCACTGCCGAATGAAGTTGCGGAGCGGACACAAGCAAAATATCTTGAGGCATTTCGCCGCCTGACGGGTCGGCATCTGAGTCTGTAGCGACTTGTGGAATTCATGCCTGGCCGGAGAGATCTATGACCGATATGACCAGTTTCACCTGGGTAGACTGGACCATTGTGATTGTGATGCTGCTCTCGATTCTGGGAGGGCTGTCGCAAGGGTTTTTTCGCTCGGTGTGCTCCTTGGGAGGGCTGATCCTGGGCCTCGCTCTGGCTGCATGGAATTATCCGCTGATCGCGGTTCCATTGAAGGGGCTTGTACACAGCGTGGAAGTCGCCGACATTATCGGCTTCGTGTTGATCGCGCTGATTGTAATGACGATTGCAGGTCTCCTCGGATCATTCCTGGCCAAGGCTTTGAAAGCTATCGGATTGGGTTGCCTGGACAGGATTGCGGGTGGAATTTTTGGATTCTTTCAGGGCATCCTTCTGGTGACATTGGGAATATTGGTGACGGTGGCATTCTATCCGCAGGCACATTGGCTTTTGGAATCGAAGCTGCCGCGCCATTTTTTTGCGGTCCTGCATATCAGCGCTCGGATGAGTCCGGATCAGCTGGCGGAGCGCGTGAAGGCGGGGCTCAAGACTTTGGAGGGCGAGGCTCCGGAGTGGCTCCATCCCCATGAGGTCAAGCCGTAATTTACTCCCGGGAATTTCGTGAATTTGCGGCCCACAAAAAGTGGCTGATCAGATAAAGTAGCAAGAGGTGAGCGTGAGACGAGAACTGGACAACCTGGTGACGCAAATGCATTCCAGCGGCATGCGGTACGAAGATGCCGTGCGCGAGTTTAAAAAGCAGTATCTGCGCGAAGTTTTGGAGGCACACCGGGGAAACCAGTGTAAGGCGGCGGAAGAATTGGGCATGCACCGCAACACGTTGAGCCGGGCGATGTCGGAGTTGGGACTGGATCTGGCGGAAGTTCGCGCTGGGCTCAAGCGTCCGCCGCGAAGCGAACGTCCTTTACTTAGCGCGGTACGACCGGTCTACCGCCAAGGCTGAATATCCCCCTGGTTTAGTGCATGTTCTTGACGCAAGCATTCCCTCAGGGGCGAAAGCCCAGGTGATTCCAGACTTTCATGTACGGGCTGAAGCCGGTACCCTTCAAGCTCGCCATTTATACAGAGGGCCCCCTGAGGACATGCTGACAACTCATACCACCAATGAAGCGCGCGTCGCGATTGAACCGGGATTTTCCTGGGATGCGCAGGACGCTTATCTGTTTGACATTGATGGCACGCTGCTGAGAAGCCGCGATCGCGTTCATGTGGACTCTTTCGCTTCGAGCGTGCATCGGGTGACCGGGTTTGAAATCACGCTGGCAGGGATACTGCTGCATGGGAGCACGGATACGGCCATTCTGCGCGAGGCCTGTAACCAGGCAGGTGTGCCTGCTCAGATCCTGGAAACGCGCATTGAGGCCATCCTCGAAGCGATGCGGCATGCGGTTGCGGAACGGCGGCATGAACTTGACCTGGTGCGGATGCCTGGAGTTGAGAAAACTCTGGATCATCTTGCCAAGCGCGGCGCCTTGCTTGGCGTGGCCACGGGAAATCTGGAAATGATTGGGTGGATCAAGGTGGAGGAGGTTGGACTGCGCCAGTGGTTCCGCTTCGGAGGATTCAGCGATCATTTTCCGATTCGCTCCGAGCTGATCGGGCAGGCGGCAAATAAGGCGAGAGAGATGGCGGGCAAAGGAGCTTCAATCTGCGTAGTTGGCGACACGCCGCGCGACATTGAAGCTGCTCGCGCCAACTTCTTATCTGTAATTGCGGTTGCCACGGGCAGGTACAGCTTCGACGAGCTACTGGAACATCAGCCCGAAGTCTGCGCAACTTCACTGGCCGATTTGTTGGCGTATCAACGGACTTCGGTGTGAATCGGCGCACGACCCAACCCGGCGTTTTCAGTGTCCGATCAACATTTGGACAGCTGTGTTTTTTTACAGCCGGGATTATGTTGGTCCTGCTTCCCGCCAAAGGCATGGGCCAGGCTGTTGGTGATGCTCCCGTACCTCAGAGCGCACCTGCGGCATTTCCTTCAAGCACACCTTCGGGTTCAACTTCAAGCAAAGAAGATAAAGCGGACAAGCTGCCACCGAATGGGGATCCCCGACGCGCGGCCGCATTGTTTATGGAGGCGAGCAAGCTCTTCGAGAAGGAGAAGTTCGAAGAGGCGTTGCCCAAGTATCAGCTTGCCGCCAAGCTTGATCCAACCAACAAGAATTATGCGCTGGCAGCGGAGTTAACGCGCAGCCACGCTGTGACCTCACTGATACAGACGGCAGCCAAAGAGCGCATTCGTGGAGACGCCGTCGCCGAGCGCGTTGCATTGGAGCACGCACTGGAACTTGACCCGCGCAATATCCAGGTAACCGAGCATCTGCATGAGTTGGGCGACGATGCACTGCGCGGGCAGTCGACCCCAATTTACGAACAAGGCGCAGAGACCGTCGGAGAAGCTTTGACGATTCATCCGACGCCGGGAGTGAAGAGTTTTCATCTACATACCGATTCGCATCAGGCGATTGAGCAAGTGTTCAAGGGGTATGGTCTAGAGGCGACGATTGACGATAGCGTGCGCCGCGCGCAAGTGCGCCTGGACGTGGACGACGCCACGTTTGCACAGGCTATGCAGGTCTTGAATTTGCTGACCACCACATTCTATGTGCCACTCGACACGCGCCGCGCCCTGGTTGCGCGCGACACACCGGAGAATCGAAAGCAGTTTGAGCGGATGGAGCTCGAGACCATTTATTTACCGGGATTGGCCGCAACGGAAATGAATGAAGTGGGCACATTGGCCAAGAATGTTTTTGAATTGACGCAGTCCGCTGTCGATCCGACTGCGGGAACGATCACTCTCCGCGCACCTGCTTCGACATTGAACGCGTTTAACGCGACGATTCGCGACCTCATTGACGGTCATAGCCAGGTGTTGCTGGAAGTGGAGCTGATCCAGATTGCGCATACCAGCGATCGCAATACCGGCGTTCAGCCTCCGCAGTCGATCTCTGCCTTCAACGTCTATGCGGAGGAGCAGTCCATACTGAACGCGAATCAGGCGCTGGTGCAGCAGATTATTTCTTCGGGGCTGGCTGCGCCGGGAGATACGCTGGCTATTCTTGGAATTCTGCTTGCTTCAGGACAGGTTTCGAATTCCCTTCTTACGAGCGGGGTTGCATTGTTTGGCGGCGGGCTTACCGCTTCAGCGCTTGCACCTGGAAAAATGACGGCTAACTTTGATCTGAACTCCTCCGACTCGCGCGAGCTTGACCGCATGCAATTACGGCTGGGGGATGGACAGAAGGCGAACATCAAATCGGGAACGCGCTACCCAATTCAGACCTCTTCGTTTTCGAGTTTGTCGCCGAACCTTCCGAATATTCCAGGCTTGACGGGTGCGGGAAGTTCGAGCAGTCTGTCGTCTTTGCTTGGGTCTTTGGGCAGCAGCGTGCCGAATGTGCCGCAGGTGCAGTATCAGGATCTGGGGCTCACCCTTACCGCTACACCGAGTGTGATGCGCAATGAGGACGTTGCAATGAACATCGAAATGAAGATCGACGCGCTGTCCGGCTCTGCGCTGAATGGAAACCCGATCCTCAACAGCCGCACATATAACGGCGTGGTCACGCTCAAGCAGGGGGAAGGTGTTGTGCTGGTGAGCGAGCTCGACAGGTCGGAGAGCCGGGCGATCAGCGGGTTGCCGGGAGTGAGTGAAATTCCTGGCTTGAACAATGTGACAAGCAACGACACCCAGAAGAGCAACTCGACGCTGGTGGTTGTGATCACGCCCCATGTGATTCGGGGAACACAGGCTGCGGGGCATACGCCGATGATGCGGGTGGAGCGGACTCCGACGGCTGGACGGTAGGGCTATAACCGATTGGATTTGTAGGCTCCCGGATATGCAGGAGATTTTTATCGGACTTCAATAATTAGCTATAAGGTTTCCCACCCTTTCGCCAGAAAAAGTCGAAAGGATGGGGCACCCAGTATTCGCGCCAATATGCGCAATTACTTTGTGAGGCCGTCGAGTTTTTCCTGGTACTCGATGATTTGCTTGATGGTGTCGTAAGGTCCGTTGGCTGGAACCTGGCGTCCGTTCACGAGCAGTGTTGGAGTCTGGTTGATGTTGAGGTCCTTGGCCAGCTTAACTGAGGCGTCGACATTGGCAATGGTGGCAGGGTCTTTGGCGCAGGTGGAAATCTTTGTCGGATCCAAGCCTGCCTTGGTGACGGCGCTATTCAGTGTCAAAGTGGCGCCATCGGGAGAGGCCAATCCGTCCTGGCCCTCAAACACTGCCGAGGCGAAGGTGAAGAAGGCACTGCTTCCACCCTGCTTGGCAACACAAACGCCATAGGCGGCTGCTCCGGCGGCTTCCTTGTGCTGGGGCAGCGGATAGTTCTGATAAACGATACGCGCCGAGGGGAAATCGACTGCGAGCTTTTCCATATTGGCTTGCGCATCTTTGCAATGCGGGCACTGGAAATCAGCAAACTCGATGATCTCGAAGTCTTTGGCGGCTGCGCCGCGATAGGGGCCGTCCGCCTTTTGCTGAGCCTGGGCCTTGTACTCGGTATAGGGATGCTCACCGAAGGGGAGAACTTCGTCGCCTGCAATGATGTGCTTGCCGTCGGGCAGGGCAAAGAACTGGATCGCCGAAGGCTTCTGCTTGCCGGTCTTGTCGCCGACGTAAATGATGACTTTGCTGAGTCCTTCAACGGAGGTCTTCATGATGGCCTCGACGGCCCAGACGCGGCTGTCGTCGTATCCCCAACTGGTTTTAAGGAACCCGTTGACCGCCTCTTTTGTAGGCGCGGACGCGGTGAAGTTTGCAGGATCGGGCGGGGGGAAAACCGGGGGTGCAGAGGGCGCCGGCGCGGTAGGTTCCGGAGCAGGTGCGGGGGGCACATTCTGTTGGGCAGACGCCACAAAGATGGGCATCGAAAAGGCGACGAGCGCGGCTAAGCTGGCAACGCGGGCTGAACTGGGAACACGAATGGGGCTGGCAACACGATTGGTCAAACGAATCAAGCTGATTTCTCCTTGTTACGCGGGAAGGCTCCCATGTTCAAGCTTACACCTGTACTTTGACGGCTATGGGGAACCGGCGCCCCATGCCAAACGATTTTGAGGTCACTTTCAAGACTGGCGCGGCCTGTTGGCGCTTGTACTCGGAACGCTCCACCAGGTGAACTACTTGTTGGACGAGTTCAAGTGGGAAACCGTGTTGTTGAGAAATGCGCTCCGGGGTCTCATAACGCTCTACGTAGGCTTCGAGAATGGGGTCCAGCACTTCATAGGGCGGCAATGAATCGGTGTCCTTCTGGTCGGGGCGCAGTTCCGCCGATGGGGGTTTTTCGAGGATGGCGCGGGGGATTATTTCCCGGTCGCGGTTGAGCCAGCGGCAGACGGCATAGACGCGGGTCTTCACGAGGTCGCCGATCACGGCCAGTGCGCCGACCATATCGCCATAGAGGGTGCAATAGCCAACGGCCATCTCGGACTTGTTGCCTGTGGTGAGCACCAGTGCCGAAAACTTGTTCGAGAGCGCCATCATCAGGGTTCCGCGGATGCGTGATTGGATGTTTTCCTCGGTGGTGTCGAGCTTATGTGCTTGAAATAGCGGTGCTAAAGCCTGGGTGTACCCACCGAAAAGCCCGCTGATTCCGATCAGCTCGAAGCGGATTCCAAGATTAGCTGCCAGCACTCGGCTGTCATCGATAGAGCCGGCGGAGGAGTAGGGACTGGGCATGCCGATTGCAAGGACATTTTCAGGGCCAAGCGCGTCTTTGGCGATGGCAGCTACGAGGGCAGAGTCGATGCCGCCGCTGAGCGCGATGGCCACTTTAGTGAAGCCGCATTTGAGGACGTAATCGCGGGTGCCCAGTACCAGAGCCTGGTAGGCAGCTGCGGTTTCGTCTTCCTTGAGGGCAATTTCCTGCGGATCCATGGCTGGGGAGTCGAACGGATCGAAGATTATCAGGTCCTCTGTAAAGGATGCCGCCAGCGCAATCAATTCTCCCTGTGCGTTGATTGCAAGAGACGAGCCATCGAATATGAGGCTGTCGTTGCCGCCGACCTGGTTGCACAGCAGTACCGGGATCCGGTCGCGGCGCGCAATGGCCGCCAACATCTGGCGTCTTATAGCCCGCTTGCCATGCCAGAATGGCGACGAGGAGAGGTTGATATGCAGGGCAGGGTCCTGGCACATCAGCTCTTCGATTGGGTCGACTGAATAGAGACGTCGCGGCCAGAAGTTCTTGTCGTTCCACGCATCTTCGCAAATGGTGATTGCGAGGCGGAGACCGTCAAGTTCAACCACCCGCTGCGAACGCGCGGCAGAAAAATATCGCTGCTCATCGAATATGTCGTAGAAGGGCAGGAGGCGCTTGTGCTGCTCGAGTAAGAGGCGGCCGCGATCGAGCAAAACCGCTGCATTGACGGCCGGCTTGCCGGTTTCCGGCTCAGCCGGCAAAGCTACACCTACGAGCACGGCGGTCGATAAATCGGCGGTGGCTTTGGCGAGTTCTTCAACCGCTGAGCGGCAGCGGGAAAGAAAGCTGGGCTTTTCAAGAAAATCGGCGGGAGGATATCCGCAGATTGCGAGTTCGGAGAATACGGTGAGGCGCGCACCTTGAGCGGCAGCCTTTCGGCTTGCGGTGACGATTTTGTCAAGATTCCCGCTGAAGTCACCAACGGTGGGATTGATCTGGGCTATTGCGATCTTCACTGCTTCAGTTTAATCCCATAAGCGCAGAAAGACCGCCCTTAGTAGCGGCGGCCTCTCGACACGTTAAGATCAAAGCAATTTTCAGGAACCAGTTCCAGCGAGTACAACGGCAACAGTACGTACCAGAATTTGAAGATCGAGCCAGATGCTCCAGTTATCGACGTAGGTGACATCGAGCGAAATGTAGTTGTCGAACGATGGGTCCTGGCGGGCCTGGACCTGCCAGAGACCGGTGATGCCTGGCATCACGTCGAGGCGGCGCAGATGGTTCAGCTTGTACTCGCGTACTTCGCTGGCCAGCGGCGGGCGCGGGCCTACAATGCTCATGTCGCCGCGAAGAACATTCATGAATTGGGGCAGTTCGTCGAGCGAATACTTGCGCAGTATCCTGCCAAGCTTGGTGATGCGGGGATCGTTGGTGATCTTGAACAGAACACCATCCCGTTCGTTCATATGCATGACGTCTGCACGGCGCTTTTCCGCGTCGCGAACCATGGTGCGAAATTTGATGCACCGAAAGACTCGCCCCTTCTTGCCGATGCGTTCAGATGAATAAAAGACGGGGCCGTGGGAGTCTATTTTCACGGCGATGGCGATGACCATCAAAATAGGCGAGAGAACCAGAAGCGTCAGGCTGGCAAGAACAATGTCCATGCCTCTTTTGATAAGGAGGCCGAATTCCGGGACATGTCCGCAATGGAGAGGGATGGTGGGAAACTGGCCAATATATTCGATTGGGCTGTTCCATGCGAGTCCGTCATACATGTCGGGAACCATGCGCAAATCAACGCCCTGAATGCGTGCCTGGTCGAGAACTTCCTGGACGATTCCGCGTTCGCATGGCGTGGTGAAGAAGATTTCATCGACAAACTGCTTGCGAGCGTTCTGGAAGAGTGTATCGAAGGTGCCGACCACATCGCCGGAGCTTGAGGTGAAGCGGGAAGTGGAGCCGGGAAGATCGATGAATCCTTTGAAGGTATAGCCGAGATGACGGATGCTTTCGAGATGATGGCGCAGCGAGTGTGCTTCAGGGCCGGTGCCTACGATGAGAACATTGCGAGTGCCCACGCCACGCTCAAAACGACGGTAGATCAGAATCCTGTAAAACAGGCGACGCAAGCTCAACGCAACTGTGACCAAGCCGATCGTTGTCAGCACAATGCTGCGGGGAATGTCTTCGGCGTGAATCAGGTAGAGAGTTCCGGTAAGAAGAAGGCCAGAGTAGAGGCAAGCTTGTACGCTCAGGCGCTGCTCATGCAGGAAGCTGGTCAGCCGGACCGGCGAATACAAATGCAAGCGGCGGCTGGTCATGATCAGGGCAACTGTGAAGCCGCACAAAAGGATGCTCAGAATGCCCATCGAGCGTCCGTTAATGAGGGTGCCATGCCAAAAGCCCTCAGCCTCAGCCAGCGGACTGGTGCGGAACTTGTAAACCGCGGCAAGCAGAGCCGAAGTCATAATGGTGATTACGTCCAAAATGATCCAGAATCTGCCTTTACCGGAAAAATTGCGCGCTTTATTGTTACCACCATAGCCTTCATCGGCGCGAGTAGACGCAGTCGCCGAAGAAGAAGATACACGTTGCCAAATATCAGATGTCGCCATATCCATCCCGCAGACCTCCGAAACTCGAAACACCAAGGGCAAGTGGGAAAAGCTCCCACGAAGAAACAACTTCGGGAACAAGTGGCTTGTTCCTCTCAGTTTGTGACATGTCTTGTTGTTTTCGCACTTTCGGTCATAGGTTGCACGTCTGAAAGATACAACCTGCATTGTCTCAAGAAGAAAGAATCGGCCGGCTGACTTCAAAATGCCCGGCTTGCAAGTTCTGCCTTGCTCTCCCTGTTTGCCTTACAACTGAATAAATCGAACGCGCATGTCAGATAATCGTTACTTTCACACAGGGCAGGTTAGCCCGGATTCAATTATGTGCCAGTTCTCATTAATGCCGGAATACAAATTCCAGGTTTTGGCAAGCATCTTCTGCTAGTTAGAAACCGATGATAACACGATGATTACGCAGAATCAATTCAATTCCCGCATTCCCATTCCGGGCCAGATGTTCGCCATCTAGTTTTGTGGCGATGACCTACGTGTAGCCATGGATTAACTTTAGACTGGGAACACGGAGGGTTGGCAAGAAAAATCGTCCTTGTTACTGATTACTACGTAATAAACAACTCATTCCGAAGGTAATATATATGCGTCCAAGGTTAAAAACTGTTGAATGTGTGTCTCGTTTGACTCCAAAAAGCCTTTCAGGGGTCCGAAGTAGCTGGCACGGCCCTGGTCGAGAAAAAGTACCTTGTCGGCGAGTCTTTCGGCAAAGCGCATATCGTGTGTTACGACAATGCTGGTGAAACCAAGCTGGCGCTTCAGGCGCTGGATCAGGTCGCCGAGACGCCGGGCAATGATGGGATCGACCATGGTGGTTGGCTCGTCATAGAGCACGACTTCCGGCTGTGCAGCGAGCGCCCGGGCTATGGCCACGGCGCGTTTGCGACCTGTAGAAAGGCTGGCCGGAAAGGCGTCGGCGACATCTTCAGCGCCGACCATTCGAATGAGGCGATCGACAATCTCGGTGACCTGATCTTCAAGAAGGCCTCCGTGCTCACGCAAGGGAAAGGCCACGTTTTCCTTGACGCTCATCGAATCGAAAAGGGCGCCGTTTTGGAAGACCATTGTCACTCTCTTGCGAACAGCGCGCATGTCTTCCTCGGTGTAAGCATTGATCTCTTCGCCGCCGAGACGGATAGAGCCGACCTGTGGCTTAAGGAAGCCCATGAGGATGCGCAAGGCGACGGATTTCCCGACACCGCTCCGGCCCAGGATGCACAGCGTTTCTCCCCGATCGACGGAGAAGCTCACGTTATCGAGGACCTTGCGATCGCCGAACCACATGGAGACGTGGCTGAACGAAATCAATGGCCAGGAGGTTCCGTCGGTAGCTTGGCCATGGCCGAGACTCTCGTCATCGGAGGCAGGGAGACGGTTTGCGATTTCTGGAATCAGGCTTCCGGACAACTCCGGGCTGGGAAGAGAATCAGACGTCGCCATGGAGTCAGCTTACGCGATGAACGGCCTCCGCGTGAATCTCGGCCTGGCGGAAATGCTGGATTGTGTTTACGTTCAGGAACCAGCGGGTGGCGGGGAGATCGAGGGGATGGGAGACCTGGCCGCACTGGACCAGATCTTCGACGGGAATAACGCTGATTGGTTGGCCGAGGCTCCTGGCGGCGGTTTGGAAGGCGGAGAAACAGCCCCTGTGGCCGGATTGCAGTTCCCTCTGGAGCGTCGACAGTACTGAATGATCGAGCACGGCCGGGAAAGTCTGGGCGAATCCATTGATGGAGGGGATGGTTATCGCATTGCCGGTGGTTTTGGCGTGTTGGAGGAGACAAGCGACCAGCGATGCCGGCAATAGTGGAAGGTCTACTGGCAGAACCACCGCCCAGCGCGCAGATGTTGAGGCTAAAGCGGCACAAATTCCGCTGAGCGGGCCTAGACCGGGCTGGCGATCTTCAATCAAGGGCGCAAGCGCGGCCAGGGCTTGCTGCCCACCGGCTAGTGAAGCGGACAGGCCGGCGTTGCGCAGGATTGCGAGGGCATGGGTGGCCAATGGCTGGCCGTTTAGGTGGAGTAGAGACTTGTCCGCGCCCATACGGGTGGAGCGGCCTCCGGCGAGAACAAAACCTGCGGCATCGGATTTCATTTTCGCCTAAGCAGCGATGCTGAACGGAGCTATGTTGGGGATCTTCTTCCGCTTTGCCTGCGCAAATTCATACGACGATTGCATATCGAACCAGAAGCCTGGATGCGTTCCCAGCGCCGCCGACAAGCGCAGCGACATCTCCGCAGAGATGCCTGCGCGGCCATTGATCGCGGCATCGAGCGCCGTCTCTTCGCCCACGTCCTGCATCTGCGGTCTCCAATGGTAGTAGGCCTTAACTGGCTCAATGATAGCAGCAATTCCAATCAGGAAAGCAGCTGTGCGCTCTGCTGACATGCCGTGAATGCAGAGGGATCTACCGCACGCTGTCGCGTGTACATGATTCCAGAATCTGTACACATCCGTGGTACCATGAGCGAGTCGAGGGTGATATGGGAACAGCAAGGACGACATTGGTTCACAAGCATTTCCGCCTTGACGCTGCGAAGCTGAAGCGGGCGCAGAAGCTCCTGGATGCGCCTACGGAGACCGAGACTGTGGAGCGCGCAATCGACCTGGCTATTTTGGAACATGAGCGCAACCGAATCGCGAACCAGGCGCATGAACGGTTCGTCCGCTCGAAAGCCACATACAGGGACGTCTACGGAGTGCTTGAGTAGGACAAATGCAAATCCTCTTCGACTCTTCGGTGTATATCGGCGCGTTTCGGGGGGACCTCGATGCGGGGTTGATCTTCGAGCGTTGGCGTCGGAAAGCACCCATCTGGGTGAGTTCGGTGGTGCTGGAAGAGTTGTACGCAGGGGCGGATGCTGCGGGCGCCAAACTGATCGAGAAACTGGAGAGGGATTTTGAGAGGGCGCGACGGGTGCTGATCCCGAATTTGAGCGATTGGACCCAGACCGGACGGATTCTGGCCAAGCTCGGCACAAAACATGGCTTTGAGCGCATCGGGCAAGGGCGTCTGACCAACGATGCGCTGATCGCAGCCAGCGCTGCAAGATCGGGAGTTGAAGTCATCACGTCGAACGCACGGGACTTTTCCCGCCTCGCGGAATTCTGCCCGCTCCAATGGCGGGTGGGCTGATCCGCAAAGGATCAATCCTCGAGCAACAGCTCCCAGCTCATCCAGTATTTCCGAATCCCGGGTCCAAAAATTGGACTTGGGGGTGCCAATTCTATTTTCCGGTCTCTTCCAGGAAGCGGATGAGCGACTCAATTCCCAAAGCGAAATTTTTGAGATTGAACTTCTCATTGGGGGCGTGCAGGTTGTCGTCAGGCAGGCCGAAGCCCATCATGACGCTAGGCAGGCCGAGGTGACGGGCAAAATCGCCAACGATCGGAATTGATCCACCGGAGCGGATAAATACCGTATCTTTGCCCCACACTTCATGGAGGGCTCGCGTGGCTGCTTTGATGTAGGGATTGTCGACGGGAATGAGGCACGGGTCGCCGGAGTGAATCAATCGTACCTCAACGTCTACGCCAGGGGGAACGAGCTTTTCTACGTAGCTCTTGTAGAGGTCAAAAGCTTTGGCCGGCGTCATGCCGGGGACGAGGCGCATGGAAACCTTGGCAAGAGCCTTGGCTGGAATGACGGTTTTTGCGCCGGCGCCGATAAAACCGCCGGGAATGCCATGGACTTCCAGAGTGGGCCGAGCCCAGGTACGCTCCAGAACGCTGAAGCCGGCTTCGCCTACGAGTTGCTTCGATCCCACTTCGTTGATACGGTACTCTTCTTCATCGAAGGGAAGGCTCTGCCAGGCGGCTAATTCCTCGGCGCTGGGAGGGATGATGTCGTCGTAGAAGCCGGGGATGAGGATGTGTCCATTTTCGTCTTTCAGTTTGGCTAGAATCTGCGCCAGAGCGAAAAAGGGGTTGGGAGCGGCACCGCCGTACATGCCGGAATGCAGATCAGTTTTGGCGCCACGCACTTCGAGCTCGGTGTAGATCATTCCACGGAGGCCTACGCACAGGGTTGGAAGGCCGGGGGCAAACAGCTCGGTGTCGGACACGAGCGCGAAATCGGCATCGAGTTGGGAGGGTTTGGAGGCGACGTAGCTGGCAATTCCCTCTCCGCCGACCTCTTCTTCGCCTTCGAGCAGCACGCGGACGTTGAGGGGCAGAGTTGCGTCGGCGGCCAGGAGACTTTCGAGCGCCTTCATCTGGGCCATGACCTGGCCTTTGTCGTCGACTGCTCCTCGGGCATAGAGATTTCCATTGCGCTCGGCTGGCTCGAAGGGCGGGGAGACCCACTCGTCGAGCGGGTCGGGCGGCTGAACGTCGTAGTGCCCGTAAACCAGCACGGTGGGTTTCCCTGCCGCGTGGAGCCAGTCGGCGTACACCAACGGATGGCCCTTGGTCTCAATCAGGCGGACGTTTTCCATGCCGATTTTGGACAGGTCGGCGGCGAGCACTTCAGCGGCGAAGTGACAGTCGCCGGCGTGTTCGGGCAGTGTGGAGACGGATGGGATGCGCAGCAGGGCCTTCAGTTCATCGAGAAAGCGCGGATAATTCTGGCGGGCATAATCGACTGCGGAAGAAGACATTAGATCGCTCCCTTAAAATGGATTTCAAAGTCAAAGAAAAAGTATAGGCCTTCCAAATCAATCAAGTCCCTCAATGAGAGTGAGGTGTCCGGGTGTTCAGTTCTGGAGCCGCCTGTGAGCGAGCCATTTTGGCCGTCCGAGTTTTCTTGTTCTTTCTTACCCTGGTTTCTCTAACCACTCTCGCATTATCGCAAGTTCCTGATGCCAACCCGTACTTCGCGCGGAAGAATACCTTCTCAGTTTTCGGAGCCTATTCAAACGATTCAAGTCACATTTTGATGGGCGACGCGGAGAATCGAAAGCTGCTCGAATTTGGTGGGGGCTATGGGCGTCGGTTGTTCATGAATCGCATCGTCAACTGGCAATACAACGGGGAGATATTGCCGGTGGCGCTGGAGAGCGATCTTGTCGGCCAATCGGTGCAAACACAGATACTAC
>Ga0302320_10016162_pt1 | contig 15273 bp, 9 predicted proteins | sample Bog_T0_3_FD_202130 | JGI IMG/M metagenome (GOLD analysis project Ga0302320, IMG submission 202130) | Peat permafrost microbial communities from Stordalen Mire near Abisko, Sweden - Bog_T0_3 | ecosystem: Environmental > Terrestrial > Soil > Wetlands > Peat | place: Sweden: Abisko, Stordalen Mire... | reverse complement strand
GGTGCTTCTGGAGCGATCGACGAGGGTGCGTGCGTGACAGCACCGACAGTCGCGAGCGATACAGCGAACCCTCGCCGTTGCGGGAAAAGAAACGGCAGCTTGCTACCACTCTAAATGTTGGTAGTCCGCCTAGCCGCGCGGGTTAAAAACCGGTAGAAAGCGCGCTTTCGAACTGAGAACAAGGGAGACAAGGGGCCAAACGCCGGGGGCCAGCGGCCAGGCATCGTGAGAGAGGAGGTTAGGACGTGGGAGCTAGAAGTTAGGAGCTAGAAGTTAGGAGCTAGAAGTTAGGAGCTAGAAGTGAGGAGTTAGAAGTGAGGAATTAGAAGTGAGAAACAGCCGGGAATCTACTGGCCCCTGGCGTCTGGCCGCTGGCCCCTCGTTCTGGCCCCTGGCCGCTATCCCCGTGTGGGACAAGTGTGTCCGCTTACGCCAGCAACCGCGCCTTGAACCACTCCGCCAATCCCCGATTCACCCGTGGACCCTGCTTGCTGCCGCGGCCCATGTGCGCGCCATCGGCGATGATTCGCACCGTCTTGGGATCTCCGGTTTCGATCAACAGAGGAATCTCCTGCGGCGAGATCCACGGATCTTTCGCGCCGTTGTAAGCGAACATCGGTGCGCACGGCTTGTCGAGCCATCCCTGCGCTTCGAGCGACATCGCCGGAGCCGTTTTCACGAGTTCGGCGTAATCCTTCACGCCATTCGAATAGATCATCGATTCCAAAAACGGCCAGAAGTAATCCTTCTCCGTGATCAAGCCGCGCAGCCACGGCTCCTGCCACGTGTAGTGCACCGGACCGCCTGCGTCCACTGACGCCTTCAAGCGTTTGGCCTCGACGTAAGCCATCTTGGCGCCCCAATATCCCGCGTAACTGTTTCCCCTGAAGCCCATCCGCTTGCCGTCCAAATCCTGGCGCGAAAGCAAATACTCAATCGTCGCGATGTACAGGCGTTCTGTGTCCGGCGTGTTCCATATGGGGCATTCGCCCGCGCCCGGCATGTCCATCGAAAACGCCGCCGCGCCGATGCTCAGGATGTCGTTGGTGTTGCGCTCTTCCTTATATACGTCCACGCCGCCGGTGGCGATCACGATCGGCGGACGCGTCACGTCCTTCGGCTTGCGCAGGTAGCCGATGATTTCCTTGCCCTCGAAAGGAATCGCCACGCGCTCCATCGGCGGATCCAGCGACCGCGCGCCCTTCAGATAATTTTCGATAACCTTCTTGTACGCTGCCTGCTTGGCCGGATGATTGATCACCGGAAATTTCGCGATGCCGTAATACGCCGCGGCCTTGCGATATGCTTTGTTCGCGTCGGCCATCTGGCCTTTCTTTTCGAGCTCTGCCGCTTCATGCTCGAACGGCACGGCGAGCTTGGTCCACTCCGCCACCCACGGCTCGGCGTCGAGCGTCGTCAGCGTGTCGAAAATCCGCGCCGCTTCTTTGGGATCTGCGCCCCGGCCAATGAACTCCTGCAGGCGCATCTTCGCGCCGGAAGCGTAAGCCGGATCTTTGAAGGGATTGACGCCGGCGGGCCTCAACACGGGGTTATCGGCGGAGGTATTGCCAGAAGACGCCGTCTGCGCGATGCTCTTCTGTGCCGCGGCCAGTGCGAGGCCCGTGCCGGCGGCCAGCTCGATAAATCCGCGTCGGCTTGAAAATTCGGATGTAGACATGTTGAGTGCTCCTCCCGGATTATGCCACATCACCTGAATACATGCGTCACGCATGCTTCCGGCAACGGCTTGGAGTACCATGTCCTAGAGCACACACGCTCATCACACATAGCTATGCCCAAAAAATTTAACGATTCCCGCCGCGATTTCTTCCGCAAGAGCGCCGTCGTCGGCGCAGGCGTCGCAGGATTAGCGACGCAAGCCGAAGCGCAAACTGGAGCCCAGAAGATCCGTTACGACCAGACCGCCGACGTCGTCATCATCGGCGCCGGGGCTTCCGGCATCCCCGCCGCCATCATGGCGCGGGAGCAAGGCGCCACCGTCATCGTCATCGATTCCAATCACGACATCGGCGGACACGCCATGCTCAGCGGCGGACGCATCCCTCTCGGCGGCGGCACGCGCCTGCAAAAGAAATTCGGCGTCACCGATTCCGCCGATCAGGTCTTCCTCGATCACACCAACCATCGCAATAAGGAATTGCGCTTCGGCGACCGCGAGCTCATCCGCATGTGGGCCGATGAAAACGCCGCCACGTTCGATTTTCTGCTCGATAACGGCGTCCTCTTTAACGAGGTCACGCCGACGCTGGTCAACGGAGGAACCGTTCCGCGCCTGTTCATCGCCGTGCCCTTTTCCGATAATCTCAACGAGACCATCAACGGCAGCCCCGGCTCCGGTTTGATGCGCCATCTCGAAATCAGCGCGCGCGCCAAGGGCGTGAAGTTTCTCCTGAAACATAAGATGACGCGCTTGCATCGCGAAACGTCGTCGGGACAAAATCAGGCCGGCCGCGTCACCGGACTTACCGCAACCTTCGAAGGCAAGGATGTGAACATTCAAGCGCGCCGCGGCCTCATCATCGCCACCGGAGGTCACACCGCCAACGTGGAATTCCGCCGCATGCTCGATCCTCGCCTCACCGACGAATACCAAACCGCGGGCGAGCCCTGGACCAAGCAAATGGCCGAGGGAGAGCTCGCCGCCATGGATCTGGGCGCGTCGCTGTGGGCCACCTCCAACGTCGCCAACGAGCGCGGCCTGCAGATCGCGAAGACCATTCACATCGGATGCAAGTACGGCTATCGCAACTTGAAGTGGAATCCCAAGAGCCCCATGTTCGACGGCGCGGGAGCCACCGGCCTCTCCGTGCGCGACTTCCAGGACCTCATCATGGTCAATCAGATCGGCCAGCGCTTCTGGAATGAAGTGGACGAGAGCTACGATTTCCTCAACGCCTGTCTCGGCACCAACGGCAACCTGGGCAAGGAAGCCAAGAAGAACGGGGGCGGACCCATCTGGGCCATCTTCGATTCCGCCGCCGTCGAGCGCAATAAATGGGACCCGCGCCCTCCTTATGTGGATCGCAGCGGCTATTTCTTCACGGCCGATACCATCGGTGAGCTCGCCGCGAAGATCGCGAATCCCTATCAGCTGCACCCCATGCCCGCGCAGGCGCTCGAAGCCTCGGTAGAGCGTTACAACTCCTTCGTTGATGCCGGAAAAGACGCGGACTATAACAAGCCCGCTCCCAAATACAAAATCGAAAAAGGTCCCTTCCACGCCGCGTGGTCCACGCCGATTCTGCACGATTGCCTCTCTGGTCTGCGCATCAATACCAAGTGCCAGGTGATCGATATCCGCGGCAAAGTGATCCCCGGTTTGTACGCTTGCGGAGAATCCGCCGGAGGTTTCGCGCTGCACGGTTTGCCTCGCGTCATTGTTTTCGGTAGAGTTGCAGGACGAGAAGCCGCGCTCGCAAAAGCTTGATGATTTTCTGGGTACATGTGGGGCAGCCCTTCTGGGCTGCGAGCCGGGCTTCCGCCCGGCTCTGTGGCTCGTTTTCGCAGACGGCGGCGGCGGGGCTCGGGTAAAACCCCGGGCGTGAGCCCGGGGATACATCGACGCGTTATCACACTTGCAACTGTATCCCCGCACTCACGTGCGGTGTTTTACCATCGTGCGGCCCAGCCGTTCGAGGTTCACAGTAACTCGGAAAATGGTCAAGTCCGAGCAGAAGCTCGGACTGCGGGGCGGAAGCCCCGCCCCACAGAGCGTGGTCTCACGCGTCGCGTTGTTATAATTGGCTGAGAATTTGGCCCAATTATGCGTACAATAGCGAAGCTCGGTTTAGCGTTCACGTTGTGCTCGGCGCTCGCGTTGGCGCAAGCAACCATTTCTTCAGCAGCCCTTCCCAACGGCGAAGTCGGATTCGCCTACTCCACCACTCTCGCCGCCACTGGTGGCATACCGCCCTACACGAATTGGATCGTCAGCAACGGAACTCTTCCGGAAGGGCTGACGCTCAATAATCTGACGGGCGTCATCAGCGGGACGCCGGTCAGCGTGTTTACCTCCAGCTTCAGCATCACCGTGCGCGACAGCACGGCGACTACTTCCGCTCCGCAGAATTTTACGATCGCCATCGGATCTGCGGTGAAAATCCTGGGCCCGGGCACGCTACCCGGAGGTATCGTCGGCGTCGCGTATCCTCCGCCCGGCGGCGGCGTGGCGTTTTCGGCCACCGGAGGTTGGCCTCCGCAAACGTGGTCCGCTACGGGACTGCCCGCCGGTATGAGCATGAGTGTCACGGGCCTGTTGAGCGGAACACCCAGCGCGCCAGGCAACTACAATCCACAATTCACGGTCACCGATTCCATCAAGGCGACCGCTAGCGTGACGCTTCCGCTGGCGATCACCACGCCGCCTTCCGGCGTGCAGATCACCCCGGGTCAGACTCTGCCCGGCGGAATGATCGACACGTTCTACTCGCAGCTGCTTCTGGCCACGGGAGGAGTCCTGCCGTACAGTTGGTCGCTGGTTTCCGGATCGCTGCCGCCGGGCCTGACTCTGTCGAGCGTCGGCGTGATTTCCGGAACTCTCACCACGACGGGGGCGTACACCTTTACCGCGAAAGTCACCGACGCGGCCTCGAACAGCCAGACGCAAACGTACAGCATCAGCGTTACACTTGGACTCATCGGCTCCATGCCGCACCTGGCTGCCGAAGGCGGCTGGAACACCACATTCACGATCGTCAACAAGGGTGCGACGTCCGCGCAAACCCAGCTCAATTTGTTCGACGATAACGGAAACCCTCTGCCTCTGCCGCTCACGTTTCCGCAAATCGTTCCGCCGCCGCCGGTCCCCGCCTCGCAAACGTCCGCGACCACCACGCTTGTGTCGAATGCTTCCTGGATCGTAGAAGCCTCCGGACCCCCAAGCGTTCCGTATTACGAGGGCTCGGCCCAGCTCAATGCGCTTGGCAATCTCGACGGGTTTGCGATTTTCCATTACGATCCCTCCCAGCAAGAAGCCGTGGTGCCGCTTGAAACGCGCAACGCCGCGTCCTATTTGCTGGCGTTCGATAACACCAACGGCGTGCTGACCGGCGTGGCGCTGGAGAATGTTTCGAGCACGGCGGCGAACATTCCCGTGATTGTCCGCAGCGACACAGGCACGGAGATTATCGCCACGACCATCGCGCTGCCGGCCTTCGGCCACACGTCTTTTGTTTTGTCCACGCTGTATCCCCTGACGGCGAACAATCGAGGCACGGTGGAATTCGATACGCCGGGCTTTGGAACGGGCAGCACTGCAGCAAGCGGTGCCCAGCAGATCAGCGTGCTCGGGATTCGCTACACGGGCGGAGCATTGACCACGATTCCTGCTCTGGCAAACGTCGGAACCAACGGGGGGCTGATGGCGCATCTCGCCTCCGGCAACGGATGGCAGACGACGTTCGCGCTGGTGAATACGGGCAGCACGCCGGCGAATGCGACGGTGAATTTCTTCGGCGATAACGGCAGTCCGCTGCCGCTGACGCTGACGGTTCTGAATGGCGTGAATGCGGCTCCCTTGCCCGGATTTCCGACGTCATACACGCAAACGATCGCAGCCAATAGCTCCCTGTGGCTCGAAACTTCTGGACCGGTGATCAGTCCGCTGTTGACGGGGTCGGCGCAGCTCGTGACTTCTGGAAACGTCAGTGGTTACGCGATATTCCGCTACAATCCGAACGGCCAGGAAGCGGTAGTGCCCATCGAATCGCGCAACGCGGGGACATATCTGATTGCCTTCGATAACACCAACAGCACCGTCACGGGAGTGGCGATCAGTTCCAATGGCGCGCAGCCGGTGACAATTCCGGTCATCATCCGTGACGATAAAGGCAACCAACTCAGCACGAGTACTATCCAACTGGGAGCCAACGGGCACACTTCGTTCACGCTCGCGGATCCCGTTCACGGCTACGCCTCCACGGCAAATATCCGCGGAACGCTCGAGTTCGATACGCCTGCGTCGGCCGAGATCAGCGTGCTGGGGATTCGCTCGCCTCCGGCTCTGACGTTTACGACCTTGCCGGCCCTGGCGAAATGAGGCGTCAAGGAGGACTGCACCTAGCGCTTCACGCAAAGAGGAGTGGTCTGTTTTGACGTGTATTGCCCCTTACGCATCGGCTTCTGTGCGGGGAGCCCCAGCCTGTTATCATCAGGCCCGGGGCCTTCCACGTCAACGTTGGAACCATCGCCCTGCGGCCCGCGTCCGTCTACCTAATAACTCATGCGTCTTTTTCGGAAATCCCTCGCTGCTCTGATCGTGTGTTCCGCTTTCTTGTTGGCGCAGTCGCCCCCCACCATCAGGAACTATCCGACGCCCACGCCGAACGGCAGTCCTTTCGTGATCGTCAACGGACCCGACAACAATCTGTGGTTCACGGAGCAATACGGCAACTTCATCAGCCAGATCACGACCTCCGGAAGCGTGACCGAGTTCGGCATTCCGACCGCAGCAAGCGGACCCGCCGGCATCACCGTGGGACCCGACGGCGCTCTGTGGTTCGTCGAAGCCAACACCAATAAAATTGGACGCATCACCACGGGGGGAGCCTTCACCGAGTTCACCATACCAACGGCGAACAGCGGCCCCGCGGCGATCGTCACCGGACCCGACGGAAATTTGTGGTTCACCGAATTTTCCGCCAACCAGATTGGCCAGATGACCCCCGGCGGAGTGTTCAAGGAAGTCCCGACGCCCACGGCGAACAGCGGTCCCCATGCCATTGTCGTCGGGACCGACGGCAACATGTGGTTCACCGAATTCGGCGCCAATCAAGTCGCCAATATCGCCACCAACGGCGCCATCACCGAGTTCCCATTGCCTGTGGCGAATAGCCAGCCTTCCTGGATCACGGCGGGGCCGGATGGCAACTTATGGTTTACTCAGGCGCTCTCGAACAACATCGGACGAATTACGACGAACGGAGTCGTTACCGAATTTCCGATTCCCACCGCGAACAGCAAACCCGAAGGCATCACCGTGGGACCGGACGGCGCACTATGGTTTACCGAATACTTCGCCTATCAAATCGGCCGCATCACGACCTCCGGTGTTGTCAAAGAATATCAGCCACCCCAGGTCGAGACCAGTACAGGATACGGCTACCCCTGGTACATCACTTTAGGGCCGGATAACGCCCTGTGGTTCACCTATGAATTCGGCAACGATATCGGGCGTGTGGCGCTCGCGGCGGGGCCGTCCATCTCCAGTACGCCTCTGCCTGGCGGAACCATTGGCGTTGGCTACTCCGCTGCGTTGACGGCTACCGGCGGGACTCCGCCCTACCGCACCTGGACGATCACGACGGGAGCGCTTCCTCCTGGTCTGGCGCTCAACTCTTCCACTGGCGCAATCACGGGTACGCCGACCACCACGGGAACGTTCAGCATCGGCGTGACGGTGCTCGATAGTGCGGGCGCGACGTCGGCCGTGCAGAATTTGTCGGTCACGATTGGTCAGGCGCCGTGTGTTTACACGCTCAGTTCCAACGGGCAAGCGTTCTCGTCCCAAGGCGGCGCGGGAACGGTTGCGATTGCCACCGGTTCCACTTGTTCGTGGAGCGTTTCCGGGCTGCCGGCCTGGATTACGCTGACCAGTCCTGCCTCGGGCGCGGGCAACGCAACGGTGAACTTTCAAGTTGCTCCGAACACAGGAGGCGATCTCAGCGGAGCGTTCACCATCGCCGGGCAAACGTTCACCGTTGAACAAGAAACCCTCACCATTCCGGGACTTTCGTTCATCGGCTCCATGCCGCACGTCGTGGCCGAGGACGGATGGCTGACCACGTTCACGTTCGTCAACAAGAGCTCGACGGCGCAAACGGCGCGAACGAATTTATTTTCGCCGACGGGCGCGGCGTTGCAGCTTCCGATCGCGTTATTGCAACAGCCTTCGACCGTCGGCGCTATCCTCGCTTCGTCGCTCGATCAAACCATCGCCGCGAACGCGCAGTTCGTGATACAGGCGACGGGCCCTGCAAACGTCGCCTACGCCGAGGGCTCGGCGCAGTTGAACGCAACGGGCGTCGTCGGCGAATCGGTTGACGGTTTCGCGATTTTCCACTTCAATCCGACGAATCAAGAAGCGGTAGTTCCGATGGAGACGCGCAACGCGGCGTCGTACATTTTGCCGTTCGACAACACGAATGGCGTTCTGACGGGCGTGGCGATCGAAAATATTGCGGCGCAGAGCGCCCAGATCCCGGTGATCATCCGCAACGATGCAGGCACGCAGGTGGGCACGACGGGAACGATCACGCTGAATGCTCTCGGGCACACGTCGTTCGTGCTCTCGACGCAGTTCGCGTCGACGGCGAACATTCGCGGCACCGTCGAATTTGACACGCCTGGATTTGGAACGGCAAGCGCGCAGCAGATCAGTGTGCTCGGGATTCGTTACACCGGCGGAACATTGACCACGATTCCAGTTCTCGCGGATGTGGGAACGTCCGGAGGACTCATGGCACACTTGGCGTCGGGCAACGGATGGCAGACGACGTTCGCGTTGGTGAACACGGGATCGATGGCGGCGAACGCGACGCTGAACTTTTACGCCGACTCGGGCGCGGCGCAGGCGCTCCCGCTGACGGTTTTAGAAACAGGAGCGACGTTGACCGCATCGACCATCACGCAGCCGGTCGGACCGAACGCATCGGTGTGGATCCAGAGCGCAGCGCCTGCGGCGGGCGCATTGTTGAGCGGCTCGGCACAGCTTGCAACCACGGGAAATGTAAGCGGGTATGCGATTTTCCGTTACAATCCGAACGGCCAGGAAGCGGTGGTTCCGATTGAATCGCGCAACGCGGGGACGTATTTGATTGCGTTCGATAATACGGGCGGAACGGTGACGGGCCTCGCCATCAGTTCGAGCTCCGCGCAGAGCGTGACGATCCCTGTGACGATCCGCAACGATTCGGGCGTGCAAGTGGCGACGCCGAGCACCATTCAACTGGGAGCGAACGGCCACACTTCGTTCACGTTGGCGCAGCAATTCCCGGCGACGGCGAACATCCGCGGGACGGTCGAGTTCGATACGCCGGCAGGAGCAGAGATCAGCGTGCTGGGGATTCGCAGTCCTCCGGCTCTGACGTTTACGACGTTGCCGGCCCTAGCGAAATGAGGCGTCCAAAATAAAAGGGGCGACGCGGAGTTACAGGTCGCGAACGCGATTTAGGCTTTCACGGTGGCTTGCGCGGGATAATGATCGCCGAGCCACTTCTCGATCTTTTCGCGCTGAGCGGTGACCACGACGCGTTGCCATTTGACGACGCCCGTGCGCTCGCTATATTCGGCCATCACGTAAGAACCCTCGTTCAGCACCTGGATCGAGCCCTCCGGCTTGGTCCGCTTGAAAGTGAATGAAGGAGGCGCGGCGTGTTCTTTTTTCATGTACTCCTAGGATAGCAGATTGGGTAGGATTTTACCGGATTTCAGGAGAAATCGATAAACCCCGCCCAGCCGCCAAAACGCGCTATACTGAAAATGTACCGGAAGTTATCGCGCCCTCCTTAGATATAAAAGCGGATTCGTACACGTTCCTGCCTGGCTCGCTGATTCCCACCACAACACAAGTAATGAAAACTTTTTCCGAGCTTCCCCTTTCCCGAGTCTTACAGACCAACCTGACCAACAATGCGTTCGTTGTACCGACGCCTGTGCAGGCCCAATCCATCCCTCAACAACTCAGCGGCCACGATCTCGTCATCACCGCGCAAACCGGCACCGGCAAAACGCTGGCCTTCGTGCTGCCACTTCTCGAAAAGCTTTTGAAAAATCCGCCCGCGGCGGGCTCCGGCCCCAGCGCTCTGATCCTGAGTCCCACGCGCGAGCTCGCGATCCAAATCAGCGAATGCTTCACGAAGCTGGCTGTCGGCACGGGAATCCGCGCGGCGGTAGTGGTCGGCGGCATGAACGAGAATGCGCAGCTGCAAGCGATCAAGCGAGGCGCGCAAGTGATCGTCGCGACGCCCGGGCGGCTGAACGATTTTCTGGATCGCAGGGTTGTGAAGCTGAGCGGCGCGCATCACTTGGTCTTCGACGAAGCGGATCGCATGCTGGACATGGGTTTCCTTCCGACCATCAAGCGGATTCTGGGCGAACTGCCCTCGGGGCGCCAAACCGTATTTTGCTCGGCGACGATTGAATCCTCCGTCTCGCACCTGATCCACACGCACTTGAAGAACCCCATCCGTGTGGCCGTCGGCTCCACGACGAAGCCGGCCGAGAATGTCGATCTGCACGTCTACGAGGTGGAGCAGGATCGCAAACTCGGGCTGCTGGAAAAGATGCTGCGTGACGCCGAAGGATCGTTCCTGGTCTTCGCGCGCACCAAGCACGGGGCGGATCGTTTGGCGAAAAAGCTTGCGCGCAGCGGATCGAAAGCCATCGCCATTCACGGCAATCGTACGCAATCGCAGCGCAATCAGGCGTTGAAGGGATTCCAGGACGGCAATTATCGCGTGCTGGTGGCCACCGACGTGGCCGCGCGCGGCGTACACGTGGAAGGCATCGCGCATGTGGTGAATTACGATCTTCCGCAAGTGCCCGAGGATTTCATCCATCGCGTGGGCCGCACCGGACGCGCCGGACAAAGCGGTACGGCGTCCACCTTCAGCACACGTCAGGAACGCAGTGAAATTCGCAAGATTGAAAAGCTGCTCGACCTTCGCTTGACCCAGCAGCCCGTGCCCGCGGGCATTGAGCGCGAGTCGAAATTCGTCGAGGCAGCGCCGGCGTTTCAACCCAAGCACGAATCGCGGCCGCATCACGAGTCCGCTTTCGGCAAAAAGAACTTTGGCGCGAAGGGCTCCGGCCCGAAGGGTTCGGGAACGAAAAGCTTTGCACCGAAGAGCTTTAGGCCGAAGAAGAATGGCGTGTCGCGCCGCCGCGCTTCGTAGCAAACTTCTCGTCCAGTTGGTTCGCAACACGATCCTCCCCTGCGAGGGCGTGGATTGCAGCTTGACATGTGCCCGCCAGTTGGAAATAATCGGCTGCCATGGACATATCTAGATTGCAGTCGCCGACTCGTCGCGATTTGCTCGCCAGCCTAGCCGCTTTGGGCGCCGGAGCCGTGATGACCGGAGGCCGCCTGATCGCGCAAACACCTGGAGGAACGACGCGGCGCATTGACGTGCATCACCACTTCGCCAACGCCGAGCTCATCAAGCTGATGGCGGAAAAGAAAACGTCGGGCTGGAACACCTGGACGCCATACTCTCCGGCGAAGGCCGTCGAGGATATGGACAAGGGCGGCGTGCAAGCGTCGATGCTTTCGATCACCACTCCGGGGATCTGGTTTGGAGCGGCCGACGAAACGAAACGTCTCGCCCGCGAGCTCAACGAATACGGCGCCAAGATTTGTTCCGATTATCCGGGACGCTTCGGCCTGTTCGCCGTCCTGCCTTTGCCGAACGCCACCAACGCGCTGAAGGAAATCGAATACGCGTTCGATACGCTCAAGGCCGATGGCGTGGGATTGCTCAGCAGCTATGCCGATAAATGGCACGGCGACGCGGCGTTCGCCGAAGTGTTCCGCGAATTGAACCGCCGCAAGGCCGTCGTCTACACGCACGCGCAAGTCGCCGATTGCTGCCAAAGCCTGGTGACCAATATCAACGACACCACCGTGGAATACAACACCGATACGGCGCGCACCATCATCAGCCTGATCGATAGCGGCCGCGCGGTGGAGACTCCCGACATCAAGTACATCTGGTCGCACGCCGGTGGGACGATCCTCGCGCTACCGGGACGCTTTCTGGGACAACAGGCCACGCGCGCGAATCTGGCAAAACAGGCCGATCCGAAATCGAAGCTCGGCCAGCTGCGGCGGTTCTATTACGATACGGCAGGATCGACGAATCCCATTCAGATGACGGCGCTCAAAACGCTGGTGGGCACTTCGCAGATCATGTTCGGCACGGATTTTCCGTTCGGACACAGCGCCAATATCGCCGCGGGCCTGGAAGAATCGGGAGTATTAAACGAGGCCGAGATGAAGGCCGTCAATCGCGAGAACGCCGTGCGAGTGCTGAATAAGTTCAAGTAAATAAATCGGGCACGTCCCGCGTTTGCGAGAGCGTGCCCGAATCCCACCTAGCGTCGAAGCGGTTTACTTGCCTGACTTGATTTCCTGATACACCTGACCGATAAAGCGGTCGCGCGTCATGCCGACTTCCAGGATTTTCGCATCTAGATCAGCCGTCGGCTTCGCGGCGATCACTTCGTCTTGCGTCTTGCCTTCGGAGATCAGCTTCATCACGCGATTTTTCACGGTCAGAAGGATGTCGCGATGCGCCATCACGGCGTCGCGGCCCACGGTGGCTCCGTGGCCCGGGATGATTTTCGTGTTCGGACCCGCGAGGCCGATCACCATCGCCAGGCCATCCAGCATGCCGTTCATGTTGCCGCCGTTGGCGCGGTCGATGTTCGGATACTGCACCGAACGGTAGAAATCGCCGGTCATGATGACGTCGTTGTTGGGGAACACCACCAGCGTGTCGCCATCGGTGTGCGCAGCCTTGACCGGAAGCAGGCGGATGTCTTCGCCGTTCATGTGCATGGTCAAGGGCGCGTCGTAGGTGATCATCGGCAGGCCGACGGAGGGCATGGCGGGAGAAGGCTGCCCGTTCGCCATGGGATTCGGATACGCCAGACGATAGCGCAGATTTTCGCGCGCCAGGATCGTGACGCCCAGCTTGCCGAAGTTTTCGTCGCCGCCGGTGTGATCGCCGTGCACGTGCGTGTTGACCAGGAAGCGGATCGGTTTGTCGGTAATCTTCTTAATCGCCGCCACGATGCGATCGGTCAGCGGCGCGTATTGCGCGTCCACCATGAACACGCCGTCGGGACCGACCAGGATGCCGATCATCCCGCCCGAGCCTTCGAGCGTGTAGAAATTATTGGTGACCTTGGTCGTCTTGATCTCCACCTTGCTGAGATCGCCCTGCGCGCTTGCCGTGACGGCTACGATCGCCATCGTCGCGGCTAAAAGTGTGGCTCGAAACGCCGTCTTTGTTCTTTTTGCCATTTTTCGGTTGCTCCTGTTTGAGGGATTGTCGCCCTTCAGAATATCAGATGGATTCAACGTGGGTGCTGGCCCGCCGCGCAAACTTCGCGTATCATGACCAGAGCGATTACTAAGTGAGGAATATTTGCTTATGCGCACCAACCCACGTTTGATTGTCCCAGCCTTGTTGGCACTGGCCTCGGGAGCGCCTGCGATGGCCGCCACGTGCGAGAGCCTTGCGTCCCTCGCCTTACCGAATACCAAAATTACAAGCGCCCAGACCGTCAGCGGCGGATCGTTCACTGCGCCGGGTACAACCAACGCGATGGGCAATTTGCCGGCGTTCTGCCGCGTCGCCGCGACGCTGACTCCTTCGAGCGATTCCGACATTCGCGTGGAGCTGTGGCTCCCCCTGGAAGGCTGGAATCAAAAGTTTCAAGGCGTCGGCAACGGCGGCTGGGCCGGCAGCATCACCTATGGAGCTCTCGCTGCGGCGCTGCGGCGCGGCTATGCGACGGCGTCCACCGACACCGGCCATCAAGCTCCGGTGACCAGCGCCGAGTGGGCGCTAGGGCATCCGGAAAAGGTGGTCGACTACGCGTGGCGCAGCGAGCACGAAATGACCGTGCAATCGAAAGCCATCATCAAGGCTTTTTACGGCATGGAGCCGAAATATTCCTATTGGACCGGCTGCTCCGGCGGAGGCAAGCAGGGTTTGGCCGAAGCGCAACGCTTCCCTGAGGATTACGACGGCATCGTTTCCGGCGCGTCGGCTTACGATCTGGTCCCGCTCCACGCCGCGTGGATTCGCCTGGCGCAGGTGGCGCACAAGACGGAAGCCAGCTACATTCCTCCGGAGAAATATTCGCTGATCCACAATGCGGTGCTCGCAGCGTGCGACGCGCTCGACGGCGCGAAAGACGGGTTGATCGAGAATCCGTTGAAGTGCAAGTTCGATCCCAAGGTGCTGGCGTGCAAGGGCGCCGACGGTCCGAACTGCCTGACGGAGCCGCAGGTGGAAGCGGCGATGGAGATCTGGTCGCCCACGCGCAATTCGAAAACGCATAAGGTGATCATGCCTCCGCTGCTGCCGGGGAGCGAGAACGCATGGGGCACGCTCGCCGGGCCGTTGACGGATAACGCGCCCGCGAGCCGCGAAAGCGCCGTCGCGCTCAACACCTATAAGTATTGGATCTTCAAAGATCCCAAGTGGGATTACAAAACGCTTAACTACGACAAAGATCTGGCGTTCGCGTACAAGGCTGACAACGGATTGAACTCCACCAACGATCCCAACCTGAAGCCGTTTTTCGCGCGCAAGGGCAAGCTGCTGATGTATCACGGCTGGGCGGATCAGATCGTGCCTCCGCAGCACAGCATTGAGTACGTGGAGGCGGTGCAGAAGAAGACGGGCGCTGCGGCCAATGATTCGCTGCGGCTGTTCATGGTCCCCGGCATGGAGCATTGCGGAGGCGGTGTGGGTCCCAACCAGTTCGATTACGTCACGGCGATGGAGCAGTGGGTGGAGCAGGGTAAAGCACCCACGGAAATGATCGCGACGCACATGACGGCGGGCAAGGCCGACCGCACGCGTCCGCTGTGCGCGTATCCGCAGCAGGCGAAGTACAAGGGAACGGGGAGCCTCGACGACGCGGCCAACTTCAGCTGCGTGGCGCAGTAGGCGCTTCTATTAAGAGAACGATATTCGCCCTTGTCATCCCGAGCGAAGTCGAGGGATCTGCTGTTTCAAGTCCTGGAATCGTGTTGGCTTTTTCCTGGCACGCCAAATTTACTGGATCTAGGGAGTGAAATTAGCGACAATAGAAATGGACGGAAGGCACTCCGCTTTAGGCGGAGCACCTTCCTTAGCTGGTGTTACTTGGTGCGCCTCGGGTCGCAAGCCCCGTGCGCGTAAAGCTACAGCGTCCACCATGAACCGATTCGCACTTCCGCGTCCCTTGGAAGATTTAGGAGCGCGAATCGGTTCTTCCCGTTATGGCCCCTGCCGTCGGTGGGACTTGGGCAGCGAGGGCTATCTCTCTCCTCACGAAATGTGACCTATCACTTAGTTTTGTAAAATTGTTCATGTTCGCCCTATGTTCGAGTATTCTGTTTGAAGTGTAGCACGCTTGGACGTATTTTTAAGCACCGTGTCCGGAAGTGTGACCTCTAGAAACATTTCCGCCGATGGGTTGATTTCAATCGGAATAGCTTTTCGCTCAGAATAGTCGATGCCGGCATGATCCAAA
>Ga0302320_10016161_pt1 | contig 15273 bp, 6 predicted proteins | sample Bog_T0_3_FD_202130 | JGI IMG/M metagenome (GOLD analysis project Ga0302320, IMG submission 202130) | Peat permafrost microbial communities from Stordalen Mire near Abisko, Sweden - Bog_T0_3 | ecosystem: Environmental > Terrestrial > Soil > Wetlands > Peat | place: Sweden: Abisko, Stordalen Mire... | reverse complement strand
ACGAGGCTTCAAGCCAGTCGAGGCCAAGCGAGTAAGTCTTCTTGCGCTCCTCAGAGGACGCACCAATCAGGAAATCGAGAAACTCCGGCGTCTTTGCCTGAAGTGCTCCTGGCCGAACTCCGATGGCCGGCATAAGAACATCACTCAGGCGTTGGAGCGTTTCTCTTTGCAGTGCGGAAAAGAAGGTGAAATCAGATTGCGCAACATCCATCGCCGCCTGGGTCACGGGCAGCGGTGTTTGGGGGGTGAGTCCACGCGTCCATGGCACCGGCCCCGCCGGGGGATTCGGGCTGTGGTCGGCCTGCTGGCCAGACAAAAGTTTAGGCGCAAGAGTTGCCGTGATGAGTGCGCGCACAAAATCACGCCGCTTCATGAATGCTCCTGAACGTCAGACTCACCCTACAATATGGAGAGCAGGTCAGTCCACAACCTCTTATTCCGCAAAAAGGCTCAGCGGAATTAGTTCTCCCATCGCCTTGTACCCGGCGGGCGACGGATGAAGATGGTCGCCGCAGTCGAAGGCAGGCAATAAGCGATTGGGATGCTGCGGGTCGCGAACAACCGCATCGAAGTCAATCACGGAATCGAAATGGCCAGGCGTGAGGATCCAGGCATTGACCGCCTGTCGATCGGCCTCGCTGAGTTGGCCCGGATGATAGTAACCGGATCCAGTGTAGGGCGTGATGGTTGCTCCATAGACGCGCAGTCCGTGCTCGTGGGCTCGAAGAATGATCTGCTCGTAAGCTGAGATCACGCGCTTCACGAGTGCTTGATGGCTTTCTGCTGGTACTTCACCGTTTCTAGCAAGGCCGCCAAGATCGTTGACTCCCTCGAAGACGATGAGCCATTGAACACCGGCTGGCGCAAGAACATCGCGGTTCAATCTTGCAAGCGCATTGGGGCCGAGGCCATCGCTGAGAAGGTGATTGCCGCCGATTCCCTGATTGGTTACACCAATGTTGCGGGTGCCGGGTGAAGCCTGCAAACGAGACGCGAGCACATCTGTCCAGCGATCGTTTCCGTTGGTTGTGGCCCCATGTCCATCCGTTATCGAATCGCCGAGGATCGCGATGGAAGCTGCGTTCGCAGGGGCCGCCACATCGATTTCGGAGACCTGATACCAGTGATCGATCCTCTTCGGCTCGACAAGATTGGCTGAGGCAACAGAATCTCCGTGCGCAACATACGTGGTTGCGCGGGAGCCGGGATGACCGGTCTCAACGGAAGGAGGCAGGGCGAGGTGGAAGGTGACGGCGACATCGGAGAGCGGCAACGCGGAGAAGACAACGGTATCGGAAACGAACTCGGCGCCTGGAGGAATGGTTACATCCGCATCCCCCGCGAAGGTAAGAGGCTTGTCGGTGGCTGCATCGATGGCCGGTGCCGAATTCGAAACGGGCCGGGCGATATGAGCAGCGCTTATGCGCAGTGGTTCGGTTCCGAATGCATTGGAGAAATGGACTCTGACCGCTTGACCGCCGACGGACAGATGGAAGATCTGGCGAATCGTAGCGTCGCGGAGATCTTCAGGCGGCAAAGCATTCTGAGGTTCAGGAATTTGCTGGGATGCTCCCCAGGATGCAACCCAAGCCTGTGAACTCGCCGCGCGTGAATGCATTTGTGAGGAGATCGTGGCAGCGCCGACTAGGAATGGAACGAAAAGTAGAAATTTAGATATCTGATTCATAGCGGACAGGTTTACGATGTGGTCGGAAGTAAATCGGTTTTTCAAGCGAAGTCAGCATATCATTCTCCGGAGCTCATTGCATGCGCAAATTCATTGGAATTCCATTTGTCGTGGCTTGCCTTCTTGGCGTGTCGATTGGGCAGTCTGCGGGACCGGCCCCCGCAGCCAAATCGGCAACCGAATTCACCGCCGATCAGGATCACCAGAACATGATGGACCAGCTCGGAATCAAGGCGCTGCGACCGGGTCCGAGCGGCGACGCGAAAGCACCGAATCACGCAAACTACGATGATTCGAAGGCCAATCCGTTTCCCAACCTGCCTGACCCCCTCACGCTGAATGACGGCAAGAAAGTAACATCGGCGGCAATGTGGTGGGATACGCGCAGGCCCGAGCTCGTCGAGATGTTTTCGAAATATGTGTATGGACGCGTGCCGAAGGTTGTTCCGTCGGTAACGTGGACCGTGACCGCAACGGATCGCGAGATGATTGGATTTACTCCGGTGATCGTCAAGGACCTCGTGGGTCATGTCGACAATTCGTCATTTCCGGCAATCGACGTCAAGATCAGGATGACGCTGGTTACGCCGGCGAACGCGAAAGGACCCGTTCCGGTGCTGATGATGTTCGGTCGGGCTGGCTTTCCCAATCCGAACGAGCCATCGCAAGACGAGTTGGAGCGGGTGAACAAAGCGTGGAAGGATTTGCTCGTCCAGCAGGACCCGACGCTGAAAGATGTGTTTGCGCAGCATCCGGCTTGGCAGCCAGTGAAGGCGACGCCGTTTCAATTGCCGCAGTTGAATGCGGATGGGGATCCTCCGAATGCATGGGAGTTGGCGGCGGCTGGTTGGGGTTTTGCCATGCTCGATCCAGCAAGCGTGCAGGCCGACAATGGCGCTGGCGTCACGCGTGGCATCATCGGGCTGGTGAATAAAGGCCAACCGCGCACGCCGGAAGACTGGGGCGCGCTGCGGGCGTGGGCCTGGGGTGCGGGCAGGGGACTGGACTATTTGGAGACCGATGCAGCCGTAGATGCGAAGCACGTCGGGATCGAAGGCGTTTCCCGTTACGGCAAAGCTGCGCTGGTAACCATGGCCTTCGATCAGCGATTTGCTATGGTGCTGGTGGGCTCTTCCGGCAAAGGCGGCGCTACCCCGCTGCGCCGCAACTATGGCGAGGCGGTGGAAAGCCTCACGGGCGGAGAATACTACTGGATGGCCGGAAACTTTATGAAGTATGGAGCATCTGACGCAACCTTCGGCAGCATGACGCCTGGAGACATTCCGGTTGACTCGAACGAACTGATTGCCCTCTGCGCACCGCGGCTCACCTTCATCAGCTATGGAATTCCCGAGAAGGGCGACGCCCACTGGCTTGACCACGAGGGCAGTTTCATGGCGACCGTAGATGCAAATCGCGTTTTTACGCTGTTGGGCGCCAAGGGCCTTGGAGTAGACGACGATTACCACGTGGCGAAAATGCCCCCGGTGAACCAGGGGTTCCTCGATGGCCAACTTGCCTGGCGGCAACACGACGGTGGCCACACCGACGCTCCGAATATGAAGTACTTCATCCAATGGGCTGACAAGTGGATGGGGAGATCCGCCGCGCAGTAGTGCCCATCCAGTAGGGCCCGTTCCGCGCAAGGTGCAGTTCCTCATTACGAAGGACTCAGGAGTCGAGTGTCATGCCGTGTTTCGATTTTGATCTCCCTCGTCGAAGTTTTCTGCGGCGTGCAGCCTTTTGGGGATTGGGCTCCGTTCTTCCCATCGCCCGTTCTCTTCTGGCAGCGACGAATCAGCCGGATCATAAGCCTGCGGTGGCGCAAGACCGATCGCCGCTTTCAAAAGGCGCATTCAGTTTTCTCCCGCTCGGTTCCATTCGACCTCGCGGCTGGTTAAATAGCCAGCTTCGCATCCAGGCGGACGGTCTCAGTGGACACTTGGATGAAACCTGGCCGGACGTAGGCCCCAACAGCGGCTGGCTCGGGGGTAAAGGAGAGTCATGGGAGCGGGGCCCATATTTCCTCGATGGTCTCGTGCCTCTCGCCTGGCTGCTTGACGATGATCGTCTCAAAGCCAAGGCTCAACGCTTTCTTGAATGGACGTTGGAGAACCAGGCGCCGAACGGCATAATTGGACCTTCGTCGAACAACGATTGGTGGCCGCGGTTCGTCATGCTCAAGGTGCTGACGCAGTACGAAGAATTAACCGGCGACCCACGCGTGATTCCGCTGATGGATCGCTACTTTCAATTTCAACTGAAAGAGTTGCCAGGCCGTCCGCTTCGTGACTGGGGAAAATTTCGCTGGCAGGATCAGTTGCTGACCGTTATCTGGCTCTACCGGCGCACCGGCGAACCGTATCTCATGGATTTGGCGCAACTGCTTCACAAGCAGGGCTATGATTGGATGGCTCAATACGCCGACTTCCAATACAAGGAACGAATCACTTCGGACTTTCTCAAGCTCAACGAAGGCAATGGGCTAAAGGACTTGGCCCTCGCCACGCACGGCGTAAATAACGGACAAGCCGTGAAGGCAGGCCCAGTTTGGTCGTTGGTGTCAGGCGCGGAATCCGATAGATCGGCTGCGTTCAAGATGATCTCCGAACTGGATCGATATCATGGCTTGCCGAATGGCATGTTCTCCTGTGACGAGCATCTTGCCGGCTTGAATCCATCACAAGGATCGGAATTATGCACGGTCGTGGAATTCATGTTTTCTCTCGAGAACTGCCTGGCGATCACGGGAAACCCATTCTTCGCCGATCGGCTTGAGCGATTGGCATTCAACGCGCTGCCCGGTACGTTTACCGATGACATGTGGGCTCACCAATATAACCAGGAACCAAACCAGGTGGAATGCAGCCTGCATAGAAAACCATGGACAACCGATGGCCCGGAATCAAACCTGTACGGCCTTGAGCCGAACTTTGGATGCTGTACCGCAAACTTTCACCAGGGCTGGCCGAAGCTGACAAACTCCTTGTTCATGCGGACCAGCGCTGAGAACACTGGAGGCAGCGAGGGACTGGCAGCGGTTGTGTACGCTCCATGCGAGGTTCACACCACCGTGAATGGTGTGACTCTTCATCTCATTGAAGAGACGGATTATCCATTTCGAGGCCAGGTGAGACTCTCCGTCCATCCAGCTTCGCCAGTTCACTTTCCCCTGCGACTGCGAATTCCGGAGTGGGCTGCGGAAGCGGCGGTTCTTGTGAATGGTGCTGCGATCGGAAGCGTGAATGCCGGTACGTTCGCAACGGTTGAGCGCGAATGGAAGGCCGGGGATATGGTTGAAATCAAATTCCCCATGAGCCCGCGCGTTTCGCGGGGATTCAACAATTCGATTTCCATCCTACGTGGGCCACTGGTGTTTTCTTATGGCATCGAGGAGAGTTGGGTGAAGCTTCGCGACCGTGGAATGACGGCCGACTGGCAGGTGTACCCGAACACACGATGGAACTATGCACTGATCGTGGATCCGGATGATCCGGCGAAGAGCATCGGCGAAACGGAAACCGCCTTAGGCGACGCGCCTTTCACTCGTTCCGGTGCTCCTGTGAAGTTGAGCGTGAAAGCACGCAAACTCAATTCATGGCGAGCGGTGGATGGTGTTGCCGAACCTCTTCCCGAGAGCCCCGTCGCCAGCGATGAATCGGTAGAAAGCATCACGCTGATTCCTTACGCCGCGCCAAAATTGCGCATCACGGCTTTTCCGCAATCCAAGGGTTAGACTAGGCCTTCCGCAGGGCACTCTACGTTCCGGCTTTAGAAATCGTGATGATTGTCGACGAGGGACTTGATCGCGTGTGACGCCTCATCCTTTGAGGATTGGGCATCTGACAACGATGGAACAGCTTCGGTTCGCGAACGCAACTGGCTTACGACGTGCCAATTGTCCCGTTGCGGCTGGTCGGCGATCCACGGCGGCAGCGGCATCGAAAGGAAGTTGCTGAGCGCGGTGGCATGGCCTTCGTAAAGCGCGCGCATGTCTCGCAGCCTGTCGTAGAACTCCAGGTCGCGGCAGGCGTTCATCCCAGTTTGGCAAACCATATCGCGAAGCTGTGCGTAGCGATCGGGCGGAAGCCGATCGGGAGCGTCATTCACAGGTTTCAGGGAAAAAATCTGCGTGAGATCCACCAATGCGTGGCGAGCCATGGCGAAAGTAAGCTGGGCCTGGCGAGCCTCATGTCCGCGAACGCCGGCAATCAGAAGCGCGGAACTATCGAGGATGGCAGTCAGCGCGCTGAGCCAGCTCTGGTTGGCATGTTGCGATCGGAAATAACAGAGCTGTGGGTAGGAGATGTGGCTTTCGAGCAACTCGGCCGACCAGCGTTCCCACTCGAGCAACAGCGTCGAAAGATCCTCCTCGGCGCCGCTATAAGAATGGCGGCGCATCAGTTCTGCTGCTGTCGGAGGCGATCCGGCCCTCGCATCCAGCAGCGAAATGCTCACTTCCCGGCGGGAGAACGCGCTGTACAAAACTGGAAAGTATCCCATCACGACGGCCAAGAATGCCAACCCCGTTCCCGCTTCCAGCACGACGACGACCCGCGTGAGTTGACTCCGCGGCGTTACATCTCCAAGCCCCAACGTGAAAATCGTAGTACCGCTCACGTACAGATCGGTACGCATCGGTTCACCCTGGGTGGTCGCGTCGTTGAAGGGGCTGCCAAGTGAGTAGAAGATGAGCGCGAAACCAACCACCATGGTCGCCGCCCAAACCATCAACAGGAGAATCAGCGACGAAGGTCCATAGAAGCTGAATACCGTCTCTCGTTTTCGCAGGTTCCCAACCTGTCTTGCCACAAAGGACCACGGCCTCCATGTGGCTATGTAAAACAGACGGGTGAGGCGAAAGCGGCCGGTTGCGCGGCGAGGCAGGATGATGGTTTGAAAGGCATCGATCAATACCGTGAACAGGCAGAGGACGCCTGCGAGCAACGAAATGATTCGCATCGATCCTCCATCTCGGCGGGGACAAATCCCCAACGTCGTCCCACACATTCACTGTAACCGAAGGCACACCCGGCGCAAAGGCGCAGCAACAGGAACGGCGCGAGCGTTAAATCGTGGTTCCGTCAGGCCTTACGCGGTATATACTTTAGCCACAACCTGCCCGGAGGGGCCCCCTGGCGCACTGGTCGGACGCGCTTTCCTCTTTTTTTTGCAATCTTTGTCGAGCCCAAAACATGGATGATCCCAAAGCAGGACCGGACGGTAAACCCGCGTCTCGAATACCGGGAGGAGCAGGTGTGCGCACGCCTTTCCCCGGCGAAAGTTCCGGCGGTGGTGCGTCTGGGCCCTCTAGCGGATCGGATCCGTTTGCAGGCCGTATCCCAGAATCGACTGATCCCGACGCCACGATCATCGACGCTGCTCCAATCCAATTCGATCCGAACGCCACGATCATCGACGCCAGTCCAGTGCAATTTGATTCGAACGCGACGATAGTCGACGCTCGGGTGCCAGTCGACCCCAACGCTACTCTCTACGACGCGGGCGCGACCATGCCGCCTCGATCTTCTCCACGGCGCACACCGGCCCCGAACTCCGGCAATGAAATGTACTCCGGCGCGGCCGTGCTTCAGATTGGCGATGTGCTCGGCGGCCGTTACGAAATTCTCCAGTTGCTCGGCCAGGGCGGCATGGGGGCCGTGTACAAGGCCACCGATCGCGAGCTGGACCGCTTCGTCGCTCTGAAGGTAATCCGTCCTGAGCTGGCTTCGAACCCCTCCATTCTGGCGCGTTTCAAACAGGAGTTGCTGCTCTCCCACCAGGTTACCCATCGCAACGTGATCCGCATCTACGATCTTGGTGAAGCGGAAGGCCTCCGGTTCATCACGATGGAGTTCGTAGAGGGCAAGGATCTCCGCTCCATCATTTTGGAACGGCAAAAGTTTCCGCCGGAAGAAGCAGTCGTCATCATTGAGCAGGTCTGCCTCGCGTTGGAAGCAGCCCACAACGTAGGCGTGATCCACCGCGATCTGAAGCCGCAAAACATCATGCAAGACCGGTCCGGACGAATCCTGGTGATGGACTTTGGCCTGGCGCGGACCCTCGAAGGCGACGGCATGACGCAAACCGGCGCTCTTGTCGGCACCATGGACTACATGTCGCCCGAGCAGGCGCTTGGCAAGGAGCTTGATCAGCGATCCGATCTGTTCGCAATTGGCTTGATCCTTTACGAGTTGCTCACGGGCCAGATGCCATTCAAGGCGGAAAGCGCCCTCGCAAGCCTGATCAAGCGAACCCAGGAGCGCGCAATTCCCGTAGCGGAACTGGACGCGCAGATCCCCGGCGCGCTCAGCGGCATCGTGAGCAAGTGCATCGAGCGCGATCTGGAGCAGAGGTACCGCAGCGTTTCAGACGTCCTGAAAGATTTGCGCACATGGGAAGGGGAGCACTCCGTTCACGCCCTTCCGGCGGAAGCAAAGGCCAAGCCGGCGGTTGCGTTCCAACCGTGGATGAAGTTTGCGGGGATCGCCGCTGTCCTGGTTGTAGCGATCCTCCTGTTCCTCCTGCGCGACAGTATTTTTAAACCTGGCAAAAATGCGAGATCCGGACCCGCCGGTCCGGTTGTGTCTCTGGCGATTCTTCCATTCCGCAATGCGTCTTCGGATTCATCGCTGGATTGGCTTGGACCCAGCCTGGCTGACATGCTGAGCACAGATGTGGGCCAGTCCGCGCAACTGCGCACCGTGAGCCCTACAAGTTTGCATCAGATTTTCAGTGACCTGCGCATCTCCTCTGACACCGTGCTGGATGCGGCCACCATTGGCCGCGTCGCTAGTTTCAGCAGCGCAGACCGCGTGGTTTGGGGGCAATACGCCCGGTTCGGTAGCAGCATTCGCATTGACGCCACCGTGCAGGACATCAAAACTGGCCACACGGATTCGGTCAAGGTGGATGTGGCAAGTGACAGCGAGATTCCAGCCGCTGTCGATCGGCTGGCCGATTCGATTCGCCAGAAGCTGGCTCTGCCGGCGAGCGTTCTAAGCGATCTGAAGGCCAGCTCGTTCCAGATCACTTCCAAGTCCGTTGCCGCGCTTCGCGATTACAACCTCGGCATTACACTTCAGCGCGATGGCAAGATTCTTGAAGCGCAGAAGCAATTTCAGGCGGCTACCCAGGAAGACCCCACGTTTGCGATTGCGTTTTCGCGGCTTGCCCAGGTTGACGCTGCTCTCGGCTACGACAGCGAAGCGGAGGAAGCGGCCAAAGAAGGTGTAGGACTTAGTCAGGAATTGCCTGCGGCGGAGAAGTATCTGATTTCCGCAATCGAGATGCAGGTAATGAACAACTATCCTGACGCCATCAAGGCTTACGAAAATCTGGCGGCTGTTTCGCCTGACGATATTACTGTCAAAGCGGCGCTCGCCAAGCTCTACGAAGACTCCGGAGATGTGCCGAGGGCACGCTCTTACTACGAGAAAATTCTTGCCTCCAATCCGAAAGATGTTGGAGCAAACCTTGATATGGGCCGCATCCTTATCAAGGTTGGCGATCCGCAAAGCAGTCTTCAAACGCTGAATCAGGCCTACAGCCTTGCCGTGCAGGTAGATAACCAGGAGCAGAAAGCGTCGAGTCTGCACCTGATGGCGGTTGCGTACAGGCTGTTGCATAAGCCGGATGAAGTTGTGCGCAACGAGCAAGAGGCACTCACCATCTGGAAGGCGATCGGTCAGAAGCGCGGAATGGGCCTTAGCTTGAACGTTCTTGCTACGGCGCAGGAATCACTCGGCAAAGATCAGGATGCTTTGGCCAACTACCAGCAGGCGTTGCAGATTCGCCGCGACATCGGCGATAAGCGCGGGTTAGGCGACACGCTGATCGATCTGGGCAACTTCTTTGACGATCGCGGAAATCACGATCTGGCGCTGAAGAATTACAAGGAAGCGCTCGACATTGAGCGCGATCTTGGAAATGAAGGTTTGCAGGCTACCTGCCTGAACAACATCGGCGGCGTTTATTCGGAAGAGAGCCAATATCAAGACGCGCTTACGTATCTTCAGCAGGTGCTGCAGCTGCGCGAGAAGTCGAAGAACCCGGCGGACATTGTGGATGCGCTGCATAACCTGGGCCAGGCACTGGCGAGCATGGGGCAGTACGATCAGGCGATCTCGTATTACATGCGGGCTCTCGATGGTCGGCGCAGCATCAATGATCAGCGTGGCGCGGCGCTCGAATCGTATGGCCTGGGATCTGTGTTTGATTACCAGGGCCGATACGGCGCGGCCGTGAATGCAAAGCAGCAAGCTCTCAAGACATTCCGCGATCTGAAGGACCGGACGTTCTGGATGTCGGAGATTCTTGGCGGCTACGGTGATGCGCTCATCCTTGCGGGACGCGCCGATGAAGCAAAAGCTCCGCTGGAAGAAGCACTGAGCCTCGCGCACGAATTGAAGAATGATGGTTTGGTTGGACAGACTCTCGGATTCCAGGGCGATGCGCTGTTTTTCCAGGGCAATTACTCAGGGGCGCAGGCCTTGTATAACCAGGCACTGCAAGCGGCAACGCAAAGCAAAGAGAGCGAGCGCATCCTTCTTGCGAAGATCGCGTTGGCGCAGGTGCAGGTGCGCCAGAAGGGTGGAGCTTCGGCGGTTTCAAACTTGCGTTCTCTCATTGAGAAGGCGGATGAAGCCAGCTTGAAGTATTCCTCTGTTGAAGCTTCCATCTTCATGGCCGAGGCGATGATGCAGAGCCATGACAATGTGCATGCGCGCCAGGAGATTCTGAAAGATCTGCCGAAGGCCGACAAGCTTGGGCAGCAGGCTCTCAGCGCCCATGCGCACTATGTACTGGCCACCATCGCTCGCGAATCGAACGACACCGCCGAGGCGCAGAACAACTATCGCCTGGTGACGCAGACGCTCGATACGATGAGCAAGGATCAAGGCGCGGAAAAGCTGCTGGAGCGTGCCGACCTGAAGCAGATGTACGATGACTCCAACCATTGGCTGCATGGCGGCAAGTAACCCGCTACAGCAATGCGCAATTCTTCTGTTGCGGGGAGCGGAGTTTTTCGAAGGGGCTGAATGCACGGTAAAGCCCTCAGAATGTTCGTAAATATACAACCCAAACAGCGCGAAATGTTCGCAAATATACAACCTAAATGCGCAAAATGTTCGCTTAGATGGTTACGATTTTCGAGATACTTACCCCAGAAAAGTTGCGAATTAAGAAATTTATAACCCAGGATAGTTGCGATTTAGAGGAGAAGGTTGCAGGGAATTGACCGCATTTCCCGTTTTTTGCGGATGTGAAACTGTGAAGCCGGAAAGGGAAACGCGAACGCGCAATGATCGCGGGTCTTTGGTCAGGACTTCGGTCGCCCCTCCGGGGCTCCAGGATGACCCGGCTAGGAGAGCTGGTTCCTTCCCACTCATCGCGATGAGGCCGCGATGAATGGGGCACGGGGCTTGATTTCCGAGGGGCGCGAGTTCCCACAGAAGCAAGAGCGTGGCGAGGGGCGCCCAGGTTTATTTGCCGGTACCGCTTAGCGAGATCTTCTGGGTTGTGCCGTTCAGGGCGTTGCTGGTGATGGTTACCTGGCCGCTGTAGTTCGTCTTGGCTGCCGGGGAGAAGGTTACGCCGACGTTGCAGGTTGCGCCAGGGCTGAGACTTGTTGTGCTTGTGCAACTGCCTGCGGGTGCGGGGCTGGTGAAAGCGAAACCGGTACCGCTGATCGAAAGTCCACTCAATTTAAGAGCGGTGAGTCCAGAGTTTTTGACGGTGACCGTTTTGGCCGCCGTTGTTGCGTGCGTTATCGAACCAAAGCTCAGGTTGCTCGAACTTAGAGAGATGAGCGGGTCGAGAATGTTGGCTGTGATGGGCACGGACTGCGGGCTTCCGGTGGCGTTGTCTGTAATGACCAGCGAGGCGTAGGGAGACAGGTCGTCGTTGTCGGCGGAGAAGATGATCGAGACCGTGCAACTCTTGCCTGCCGCGAGCGTAGATCCGCAGTGGTTGACCAACGAGAAGTCATCGGGATCGCCGGGCAAGCTTGCTTCCGTATTCGAGCCAGGAATCTTGATGCTCGAAATCAAAATCGTCGATGAGCCCTGGTTGGTAAGCGTGACGGTTTGCGATGTATTTGTATTGTTGTTCTGGTTTGGGAAGTTGAGGCTCGTTGGGGAGATGAGAAGAGCCTGTGCGGCACCGAAGTTTGCTGTTACGGTTGCCGGAGCCGTCATCTTGACGGTCGTGGATGCGCTGCTTGCGCTGGCCACGGGGCCTGTCCAACTGTTGAATTTGAAAGTGGCGTTGGCTACCGCGGTGAGCGGGACCACAGTTCCCGAAGCGTAGTAGCTGCCTGAGGCCGGCGTCACCGTTCCGCCATTGGTGGGGCTGGCGGCGGTGGTCAACTGGTAGAGCGTATTGAAGGACGCGGTATAGGCCGTTGTTGTCGTACTTGCGGTCACCTGGTGCGATACTGCTCCGGCATCGGACCAGCTATTGAAGGTGTATTCCGTTCCGCCCGAAATCTGTGGTGTGGTGGTGGAAATGGTATGCGACGAGCCAATGACCCATGTCAGGCTGGCTGTGGCCGTGTAGTTCATGCCATCGACTGTGAAGGAGCGGCCGGTTGGACTGGTTGAGATGGAAACCTGTTCACTGCCGGCACCGACGTAGAGAGTGAAAGACTGGATCGCGTTGGGAGAGACGCCGTTTTGCGCAGTGATGGTAATCGGGAAGCTGGTGGCTCCGAGGTTGAGTGGTGGTGTGCCACTGAGTGTGGCAGTGCCATCGTTGTTGTTGGTGAGGGTTGCCCAACTCGGAGCTCCCGTCTGACCGATTGAAGTGGCAACGGGATAGCCGGAGGTTGTTACTTTAAACGATCCAGCAACCCCGCCTGTGAATGAGGTGCTATTCGCACTTGTGATGGCGAGGTTCTCATCGACCACCAGGGTGAACGACTGGACATAGTTTGGACTCACGGTGTTGGCTGCCGTGATGTTGAAGGTGTACTTGCCGCCTGACCCAGAGGGCGGAGTGCCGGCCAGTGTCGCAGTTCCATCTCCATTGTCGGTGAGAGTTGCCCAGGAGGGCAGGCCTGTGCCCGCGGTCAATTTCGGCACGGGATAGCCTGTCGTGGTGACCCCAAAACTACCGAGCGAACCCACAGTGAAGTAGGTGGTGTTGGCGCTGGTAATGGCCGGGGCCTGCTGCACGTAGTAGGTTACCGTCTTGTAATTCGTGTTCAATGCGGAGTCGGTGACGGTTGCCGTGTAGGTGTGCGCGCCCAGCGTGCTGGTGTCGAAGGTGGACGGGCCGGTGCAAGAGCCGTTGGGGACCGTCAAGTAAGGTCCGACAACACCGTTGTTCACGCCGGAGTTATTGACCGCCGTGCATGTGTAGGCAGCGGGAATCGACCCGCCAACCGGATAGTTGCCGCTGGGCGCCGTGATGTTGACGGTGGGCAATTCGCCGGGGGTGTTGTAGGTGGCAATCCAGCAGGAGTTCGTGTCGCCGCTGGAGCCGTGAGCGCTGCCGCTGGTATCCGCGTTGAAGACGAAGTTGCTGATCTGGTTGCTTTGGAACAACGGAGGATTGTTGTTCGGAAACGGAGTGCAAGGATGGATTGGATCGGGGCCTTGGCCTTTGAGTAATCCGACGGCGGGGAGTCCCGTGACGCCTGTTGTGCCCGAGACGGGCGACAAAGAATCCGGCGGAAAGTTGTTTACTGTGAGGGGCGAGTTCTCACCGTAGACAAAGGCAAACTCGCTGCCGAGGGTAGCTGGAAATGTGCCGGCTCCGGAGTCGCACTCGCCTGCCGGTGGGCAGGTGAGCTCGAACATTACGGGCTGATCCACGCCCTGGCCGCCACCATTCTGATAGACAAAGCATTCCGTCGAGGAGAAGGCGGGGTTCGCCTGAACGAGAGCGTTGCAGGTGGCCTGGTCCTTGATCGGGATCGTCGTAACCACCGCGGAGACTGGGTTTCCGGATGTGAGCTGCGCGTTGAAGTTGTAGCCGCTGGTTGTGTCGTTGCCCAACTGAAAGCCGCCGCCGGAATTGAAGTCAGTGGTGGTGCTAGTGGAGACGTTGCCGGTCTGCGATCCGCCGGCGGGGGTGAACACCCAGCTCAGGATGTTGTTTGCTTCACTTGCGGCGCCGGTTGCTCCGGTAAAGCCGACCCAGGCGGTGTTGCCGGGTGTCAGGCCGATCGATGCCATTTGGAACGCTACGCCGGTCGGAAACAAGTCAGTCCCATCGAGAATGACATCGAGACATGGAGAGGGGCCAGCGTTCCCGATGCAGTTTGTCTGAGCGGCGGTCGGTTGGAGCGTATAGGCAATGGTTACGGCATGAATATTACCATCTGCCAACGTCGGGCCGCTTGATAGATCGTTCTCTGCAAGCGTGCACCCGACCTTGTCAATGCAGTTTGCACCAGATCGCTCACTCTCAATGGATACGCTGTTGACCGCGGGATAGTCGGTCCCATCGCTGTAAGTCTTGAAGGCGACCGCAATGCTGTTCTTGATTCCGCCGGTGATGGTGCCACAAAAATTGAAATCGGGATCGCCCGCGAACCCGATTGAGCAGCCGTCGGATCCCAATGCTGTCAACGAAGAATTCTGAATCACGAAGGCAATGCCGTCGCCGGGAGTCTGACCTGCGCTATTTAGTTGAAATGCGAATGTCGTGGAAAAGGAATTTGCAACGGGCTGTGGGGTGGTGTCCCAGGCAGATCCGGCCTGCAGAGAAGTGTTCGGTGTGAGTTGCAGAATGTACAAAGGCGTCGCCGTGCCTGTGTCGCTCGATCCGGATGGCGGCGTAAACGCGACGGTGAACTGGCTGCTGTTGGCGGTTACGACCGGGAAAACAAGGGTATTCAGGAAGGTCGAGTTGGCAAATCCGGACAGAATCACGGGCTCGCCTGCCACAAAGGAATTGGCCGCAGTAAAGGTCACCGTTCCTCCGCCTGCGGAGTAACCGGTGATGGTCGCGGGGCTTCCCGCGGGCGCGAGAATGCCGGCGTTGCCGTTGAGTGCAAGGCAATTTGTTCCATTCACGCTGAAGTCAGGGGAATAGTAAGGAGACGTTGGACAGGCCGCCCACGAGCTCGCGCTTCCTGCGATGACCAAGGACGCAACGAACGCGACCAACATTCCAGACGTTCGAAAGCCAAACTTCATAATTTTCCCCTTCGTTTTTCACAACTGAAGCAATCGAGAGACCACTCACACGAAAAGAGGCTCTGTTCGCACGGATCTCTCCTGAGGCGATTTGAAACAGAATTCGCTTGAGCGACCTTCCATTCAACCGACGAATTGCGTGTTACCAACTGGCGGAGCTTTGGATGGATGGATCTGATTCCGCGCCGGGGAGAAGGTGCGCGCGAAAACGTATTTTGAAAGGGAAGGGTGCCCAGTGTTAACCCATCCCCAGGATGGCGTACCCACCAGAAGTGATTTGAGTGTGACCCGTTGAAGGGGTTGATGTCAATGGTTTTGCGCTCGAAATTAACAAAGGTGTAACGAGTGAAAAGTTTTGCAGAATGTGGGTAATCAATTACCACTTTCATCCATGAACGATGCGTCACAAAACTCGCGATAGGGTCCGTCAGGAAACAC
>Ga0302320_10016160_pt1 | contig 15273 bp, 18 predicted proteins | sample Bog_T0_3_FD_202130 | JGI IMG/M metagenome (GOLD analysis project Ga0302320, IMG submission 202130) | Peat permafrost microbial communities from Stordalen Mire near Abisko, Sweden - Bog_T0_3 | ecosystem: Environmental > Terrestrial > Soil > Wetlands > Peat | place: Sweden: Abisko, Stordalen Mire... | reverse complement strand
TCCCCGCATTGGCCTTTGTTTGTTTTTGTTCGTCATTCTGAGCGAAGCTCAGAATCTCTGTCGCTGCCTTTATTGCGCCGCTGCACCTTCAGGAGAACCGAGCAAGCCACACCGAATGAACAATTTCTATCAACTTCCCCAGAATCGATCTTTTTCCGCCTCCACCCGTTCCAAAGCCTCTTTTTCACCCCTAACCCTTATGTCCTGAGTGTTTTATCCGCAACCCTCCGCGAATGAATATTTTAGCCAACCGCGCACCGCGCAACCGAATGATTCCAAACCGCTTGCTCCCAAGATCTCCATTATGAGTATTATCCCTCTGGCCACCACATAACAATCCACTTACGCACCCATCCACCCCCAAGGGGGATGGCAGGGGGAGGGGGAGAACAAAAGAAGAATAAATGGCGAACCAATGACGAACAACTCCCGCTCTAGCCAACTCGGCTCAGATGTAGTCGCGGAAGAGCTCCTCAGATGGCGCGGGAATCACCCCGCGAGCAACCAGCATTCCCTCTTCCGCAGCGGCCTTCGATCCAGCCTCCACCGCTGCCTGAACGCTGGAGACGTCGCCCGCCATCATCACGAAGCCTTTGCCGCCCAGGGCCATCGCCAGATGCACTTTAAGCAGAGTCACATTGGCGGATTTCACGGCTGCATCCGCTGCGTCAATAATGCTCGACGCGGAAAATGTCTCGATGATGCCGATGGAGCGCAGGTCCTTGGGATTGATCTCAACCGACTGCGAGATGGCTTGAAGCACCGAAGGATGCACGCGCGCAATCTGACGCCGCTCGATCAGCGAAGCGCCCGCAGCAGCGCCGCCAGCCTCCACTGCGGTCGTCACCGACGCCACGTCGCCGGCGATGGCGATCAAAAACTTGCCGGAGCAGATGCTGCGCGCCATCAGGACCTGGACCTTGGCGGCCTTCAACATCACGTCCTCAACCTGATAGCCGGTTGCAACGCTGGAGAGTTCGATGAGTCCTATCGATTGAATATCAGACACGAGATGGGCTCCTTCCGAGCTTCGTACAAAGTGTGCGATTGCTACGCATCGATCACCACCGAGTCGTGGGTCAGCCGAACCACGCCACGGATGCTGGCGTGAATGCGCGCACCCAGCTTGCCTGCTTCGGGCTCGGCGATCAGGTCGCCCACGTTCACCCTTTGCCCCGTCTTGACCACCGCAACCGCCGACGCGCCCGCGTGCTGCTTCAGCGGAAGAGTCACGCGGCTGGGTGAGAACTTGTGCTCCGTCAGCGGGCCGACGTTGTGGAACTCCGAGAGCCCCAGACGTGAGATCAGCCGGGTCATCGGCACGCGCCGGTACTCCGCCATCGGATGCGGAGTCACCGACTCCGGAGTTCCCGTGAAGAACAGCCCATTGGCACGCGCCGCGGGCTTGGACTGCACGCAGACGTTCTTGGGATCAAGGTCTTCGGGACAGGCGTACAGGCTGCACAGGTTGCACTCGCAGCAGTAGAGCGTTCCGGCGACGATCTCGGCCGGACTGGGACTGAAGCCCAGCGACTGCATCGCGCGGTGCGGCTGGATGGGATGCCCGAGCAGGTAGCGCGGGCAGAACTCCGTGCAGAAGCGGCACTGGTCGCAGGCTGAGCGCCCGACCCGCGCAATCACCGGCCACTTCGCCTCGTGCCGCTGGATCAGCTTGTGCGAGGAGGGAAGGACAACGATTCCTCCGGTCGTCTTGGTGACTGGAACATCCAGCCCGGCCGCAGGCCGCGCCATCATCACGCCGCCCAGCAGCACGCTGAAGTCGTTCACCGTGGCTCCGCCTGCGGCCTCGATCACCTCTCCGATGGTGATGCCGATGGGCACGCGCAGCGTCACGGGATTGCGGACGGCACCGGCGACGGTGAGATACTTCTGCGTCACCGGCTGGTCCAGCCCAATGTTCATAAGGGTTTCGACGTTGGCGACCATCGCGTCCACGTCCTTGGGCAGACCGCCGGGCGGAATGACGCGGCCTGTCACGATGTGCACCAGGATGAACTCGTCGCCCGCCGGGTAGGCGTCCGGCAGCAGTGCCACGCGGATGTTCTTCGGGGCCTGCTGCTCCATTGCGGCGATGATGTCGTGGTACTTTTCCTTGATGCCGATGACGCCCTGGGGCGCGCCGACCATCTCCATGGCCGCAACCATGCCGCGCAGAAACGGCTCGGCGTGATGGTGCAGCAGCTCCTTGTCCTTGTGCAGCAGCGGCTCGCACTCGGCCGCGTTGGCGATCACCAGCGGCACGCGCGTTCCCAGCTTCACCGCCGTGGGGAATCCGCCGCCGCCGGCACCCACGATGCCCAGCTCGCCAACGCGATCAATGCTTATTGGCGCGCTGCTTCTTGTTGTCGCAGCACTACGCGACAGACCCGTGTCTGGTGCCATCTGGAGAAATCCTCAAAGTCGCTCACAATTCTGATTGACTCTGACAGCCAATATACGATATGGTTTTGATGCAGTCAAGAACGATCATAATCCGTCAGAATGGGCGGTTCACGGGCTGTGGCTAATGGTCTAAGGGCGAAGCGGCTCGTCATTAACTCAGTTCATAGTAACAACTGATGCAATATGTAGTTTGTCACTATGCAAGGTACTCCGCCACATTGGTTTTCCGTTCCCTGGAGTTTTTCCGTTTCCATGATATGTCTGATCCCCAATATCGGTAGCACCTCCTTCAAATACCGCGTGCTGAAGATGCCGGAGGAGACGGTGTTGGCGAATGGGCGAGTGGAGCGGATCGGGCAGCCAGGCGGTGATTGTGCGGATTACCCCTCAGCGATTCGCAAGTGCATCGACGATGTGGCGGGGCCGGGCAAGGCGCTGAAGAGCCTGTCGGAGATTGAAGCGGTTGGATTCAAGGCAGTGCTTGCCGGCGCGATCAGTGGCGCGCGCCTGGTGAATGACGAGCTGCTGTCGGCGATGGAGGAGTTCTCGTTCTTCGCGCCCGCGCACAATCCTCCGTATATTGCCGCGATGAAGGCATTTCGCAACGAGCTTCCGGGCGTGCCTCTGGTTGCGGTCTTCGAGACCACGCCTTACGCAACGCTGGACGCGGTGGCAACGACGTATGCGGTGCCGTACGAGTGGCGCACGGAGTTTGGCATACGCCGCTACGGGTTCCATGGAGCGAGCCATCGCGCGGCCAGCGAGAATGTGCGTAAGCAATTCAAAAACAAGCCGGGCCTGAGGCACATCTCGTGCCATCTGGGAGGAAGCTCCAGCATCGCGGCGTTTCGAGACGGCGTGGCGATTGATACCAGCTTCGGCACATCGCCGCAGTCCGGCCTGCCGCAGAACAATCGCGTGGGCGAGATCGACGCGTTTGCCGTGCTGTACATGATGAAGAAGCTGGGTGTTGGGCCGGACGAGATGGCTCGCATCCTGGGCAGCCACTCTGGTCTCGCGGGCATCAGCGGAACCAGCGGCGACATGCGCGACCTGGATGAGGCGGTCGCGGCGGGAAGCTCGCGGGCACGGCTTGCGCTGGATGTGTATGTGCGCGCCATCCGTCACTATCTTGGCGCGTTCATTCTGGAGTTGGATGGGGTGGATGCGATCAGCTTCTCCGGCGGCATCGGCGAGAACAGTTGGGAGACGCGCGCGGCGGTGTGCCGGAACCTGGCCGCCTTCGAGATCGAGATCGACGAGGCGGCGAACCGCGCGGCGCGCACGGCACAGGTGATCTCCGCCAGGACATCCGCTGTGACGGTGCTGATAGTTCCGGCGGATGAAGAGAGTGTAGTTGCACGCGATACGGTGAGCGTTGTGGAGCAGTGCGCAGTGAAGCGGGCGATATTAACCGAAGCAGTGAGATGAAACCGACATGGTGAGCAAGGTCAGCCTATGGCAAGTGGAAGCGCAGCAGTAACTAATTCGTCGCAACGGGTCGACCGGTCTGTGGTCGAGCAGATCGTTCGTCAGGTTGCATTGGAGTATCTTGTCCGCGATGGCGCGGGCCGCGGCGGCAACGAAGCGCCGCTGCTGACCGTGCTGGCCTCGGCGCGGCACATGCACATCTGCCGCGCGGACATGGACATTCTGTTCGGGCCGGGCACGGAGCTTACGGTCTTCAAGCCGCTGTATCAGGCGGGCAACTTCGCCGCCAACGAGAAGGTGACGATCATCGGGCCGCGCAGCCGGTTGATCTCCAACCTTCGCATCCTGGGGCCGATGCGCAAGCAGTCTCAGGTGGAGCTGGCGTTCACCGATGCGATCAGCCTGGGCTTCGACGATATTCCGGTGCGGCTCTCGGGAAACATCTCGGGAACGCCGGGCGCGATCATCATGGGGCCGAAGGGCAACATCGAGCTGAAGGAAGGTATTATTCGCGCCGCCATCCACGTCCACATGAACCCGGACGAGGCCGCCTACTTTGCGGTCAAGCAGGGCGACCTGATGAAACTGCGCGTGGGCGGCGAGGCGGGAACCACATTCAACAACGTACACGTCCGCATCGACCCAACCTCGCGGCTCAACGTACACATGGACACCGACGAGGCTAACGCGTGCGGTCTGCATTTGACCAAGGACATTGAACTGCTCAAGTAAGTCAGTTCGGGCAGGACAGGAATTCATGTTGGCAGAGATACAGATTGGCAACGGTTTTAGGAAATCCGGAAGGAAGAAGAGAGGACTCGATGAAACAAGCGCTTGGAATGATTGAAACGAAGGGTTTGGTCGCGCTGTTCGAGGCGACCGACGCAATGCTGAAATCCGCAAACGTGACCTTCACCGGCTGGCAGTCGGTAGGGTCGGGACTGGTCACTGCCTTTGTTGAAGGCGACGTGGCCGCGGTGAAGGCCTCAACCGATGCCGGCGCTGAAGCTGCATCGCGCATCGGCGAGGTGGTCAGCGTTCAGGTGATCTCGCGCCCCCACGACGAGTTGCCGTCCTTCGTGCAAGCGGAGAAGAAGGCCGCAATCAAGAAATAGCCGTTGTGATCCCGGCAACAGGCGCAGGTCCACCGGAACAAATTGCCCGAACGGGCAGAGGAGACAAGATGAGTGAAGCAATTGGATTGATCGAAACAAAGGGCCTCGTCGGACTGGTCGAGGCATGTGATGCGATGGTGAAGGCGGCCAGCGTGGAGCTGGTTAAGACGGTGCAGATCGGTGGAGGATTTGTCACCGCAATCGTGCGCGGAGACGTGGGTAGTGTGCGCGCAGCCGTGGATGCCGGTGCCGCAGCAGCCAAGGCAGTCGGTGAACTGGTGGCCTCGCATGTCATCGCGCGTCCACACGATGCGCTGGTCGACAGCTTTCTGAAGTAATCCACTCGAATTAGCGAGAAATGACGAAATTTGGAAATCGGGAGAATTGAAATGGCCAATGAAGCGATTGGAATGATTGAGACGAAAGGCCTAGTAGCACTCGTGCAGGCCACCGACGCAATGCTGAAGGCGGCAAGCGTCGAGTTCGTCGGATGGAACAAGGTTGGCAGCGGTCTGTGCTCGGTCTTTGTTCAAGGCGATGTAGGCAGCGTTCGCGCCGCGGTAGATGCGGGAGCAGCAGCCGCCAAGGAGGCTGGCGAGATAATTAGCGTTCATGTGATCGCGCGGCCGCACAGCAGCCTCGGTTCCGTACTGCCCAAGTAGTTGCTGTGGACGCTGCGGAGGGTGTCGATCCTCCGCGGCGCAAAGAGGGGAACGGGCATGTTTATCGCAAAAGTAATCGGCAATGTCGTCTCCACGCAGAAGAACGAGAAGTTCCGTGGGATGAAGTTGCTCCTGGTTCAGCCATACATCAGCCGGGAGAGCAAGCTGGAAATCTCCGGCAGCTCGGTGGTGGCCGTTGACAGTGTTGGCGCGGGAATCGGCGAGTGCGTGTTGTTTACCCAGGGAAGCTCGGCACGCCTGACGCCGGCGACAAAAGAAGCGCCGGTGGACGCGGTCATTGTTGGCATCGTGGATACCGTCGAGGTGGACGGCAAAATACTGGAGAAGCCGTAAATGACGAATCAAGAGCAGATGATTGCGGAGATTGCGAGAGAGGTTGTCGCACGGCTTCGTTCCCAGATGCAGCAGTCGCAGCCTGGCAGCGCGCCGGCACACATCAGCGCCGGCAGCAGCGCCGCAGCGCACGATGGCGTCTTTCTCACCGTGGACGAGGCTGTCAACGCGGCGCACGCGGCACAGATGAAGGTCGAGGATATGAGCCTGGAAGAGCGTGGGCGCATGATCTCGATCATCCGGCGGATCAGCATCGATCGTTGCGAAGAGCTTGGCCGCATGGAGTTGGAAGAGACCAAGGTGGGTCGGCTAGACCACAAAATTCAGAAGCTGAAGAACATGAAGTATGTGCTCGGCGTGGAGGCAATGCACAGCGAGGCGCGCACCGATTCGTCTGGCTTGCTTTTGATCGAACACGCGCCGTGGGGCGTCATTGGCATGTCCCTTCCGGTCACGCACGCGGTGCCGACCATGGTCGCCAACGCCATCAATATTCTGGCTGCGGGCAACACTGCCATCTTCGCGCCGCACCCGTCGGGCAAGCGCGTCTCGCAGTACGCGTTGCAGCTCTTCAACCGTGAGATCGAGCGTGAGTGCGGCGTTGCCAACGTCATCACCACAGTGCTAGAGCCCACAATTGAATCCGCGACGCAGATGTTTCAGCACCCCAAGGTTGCGCTGTTGTGCGTCACCGGCGGACCGATGGTGGTGGCGGCGGCGAGCAAGTTCGGCAAGCGCGTGATCGCGGCGGGGCCGGGCAATCCGCCCGTCGTGGTGGACCAGAACGCCGACCTCGACCTGGCCGCGCGGTGCATCATCGAGGGCGCGTCCTTCGACAACAACCTGCTCTGCATCGGCGAGAAAGAGGTCTTCGTGGTTGCATCCGTCGCCTCGGCGTTCCTGGATGCGATGCGGCGCGCTGGCGGCTTCGAGCTGAACAAGGCCGCGATCGAACGGCTCTCCAAGGCTGCCTTCACCTTCGAGGGCGACGGCAAGGGATGTGTGCGCGCGCATGTGCGCAAGGAGTTCGTCGGCAAGGACGTTGCCGTGCTGGCGGCGGCAGCTGGAGTCAGCGTTCCGGCAAACACGCAGATTCTCTTCGGCGAGACGGACGAAGACCATGCGTTCGTCGTCGAGGAGCAGATGATGCCGTTCATTCCGGTGGTTCGCGTGTCGTGTGTGGACGCGGGAATAAAGGCGTCGCTGAAGGCGGAGCACGGCTACCGGCACACGGCAATCATTCACTCCAAGGATGTGGACACGGTGACGCGCATGGCGCGCGCCATGAACACCACGATATTCGTCAGCAACGCCTCGTCGCTGGCGTCGCTGGGCTTTGGCGGGCCGGGATATCTGAGCCACAGCATTGCAACGCCAACTGGCGAGGGAATCACCACGCCGCTGACATTCACCCGCGAGCGTCAGCTCACCATCGGTGGCGCATTGAGGATTATCTAGCCATGTTTCTGGCCCGCATAGACGGCACGGTTGTTCCGGCGTCCAAGCACGCCACGCTGGACGGCTGCCGCTTTCTGGTCGCCCAGCGGCTGGAGGCCGACGGCAGCACCGGAACGGAGCCGCTGGTTCTGGTCGACCTGCTGGGCGCGTCATTCGGTTCCACTGTGCTGGTCTCCACCGACGGCGATATCGCACGCCAGCGGTACGGCAACACGACTCCGGCGCGCATGGTGGTGGTCGGAATCGTGGACCAGATGCATGCGCCGCGCCAGCGCGCAGGGAGGACCGCATGAGACTGGGCATCGTTCGCGGACATGTCACGCTGACGCCGACCGTTCCGCAGTTGCTGGGCCTGACGCTGGTGGTGCTGGAGCCGGTGACGATGGTCAACCTGAGGGCCAAAAATGGACTGGGCGGAGGCAAATCTCTGGTTGCCGTCGATGCTCTAGGCGCAGCCAAGGGACAGATGGTGGCGTTTACAGAGGGGGCCGAAGCCGCGAACCCCTTCTGGCCAAAAAAAGTTCCGGTGGATGCGTACTGCACGTTGATCGTCGACTCCATCACAACAGAGAATTCATAGGAAACAGAATCTGAGGTGCAGCAGTGAGGAAGGGCGAAGTGAAAACGATTGAATTTACAAGTCAGAATGTTCTGGCAATGCGCGATGCACAGAGTGCCCTGGCAACAGGTGCGACCCACGTGCAGGTGTGCAAGCGTTGCGTGATTACTCCATCGGCGCGCGACTTCCTGCGGCAGAACGACATTGAGCTGGTGATCGGCGGCGGCACTGTGGTTGCGGCGACCTCCAGCAGCTCAGCCAGCCCTGTGCAGACGACGCGCAGCCCCGCCAATCCTCGGCTCTTCTCCACGCCCGAGGCCGAAGCCATCAAGCTGGAGATCTGCGCCGTTGGCCGCAAGCTGTGGAACCGCGGCTATGTGGACGGCAACGGTGGCAACATCTCGTATCGCATCGGGCCCAACGAGGTGCTGTGCACGCCGACCCTGTTCAGCAAGCTGGACCTGACGCCCGCCGACCTCTGCATGGTCGATCTGGACGGCGTTCAGATTGCCGGGACCAAGCCGCGAACCAGCGAGATATTCCTGCATCTGGAGATATACAAGGCTGTGCCTGAGGCGAAGTCCTGTGTCCACTGTCATCCGCCACATGCCACGGCATACGCCATCACCGGGCGCGTTCCGCCCAACGGGATCATCCCGGAGTTCGAGGTCTTCGTGGGCAAGGTCGCTGTGTCACCATACGAGACGCCGGGTACGGCAGCCTTCGCGCAGACCGTGCTGCCGTATGTGAGGGAGCACAACACGGTGCTGCTGTCGAACCACGGGATCATCTGCTGGGCAGACACCGTGACCCACGCCGAGTGGTATGCAGAAGTGGTGGACACCTACTGCCAGACTCTGATTCTGGCGTCGCAACTGGGCGTGCCGATCTCGCAGATCTCCGAGAGGCAGACCAGCGATCTGCTGGCCATCAAGAAGAAGCTTGGCCTGCCAGACTCCCGCTTCGACCCATCGGCGATGAAGGAGTGCCAGTTGTCCGATATGGATGACCCTAACTCCATCGCGCGCCTTCCCTGCGTGAGGGATGGCTCCACGAACATCACAGCCGACGCTCCGGAGATGGAACGCCTGGTGAAGACGGTCACTGATGCAGTGATGAGCGCGATGGGCGCATCCTGAAGCCGTGAAGGGAGCACTCTGAGCGAAGTGGTTGCATCCTGCAACTCACATCACTCGGCCACTGCACGATGAAAGCTGCTGAACGGCAACTCAGAATCCGCCAGATGCTCGAGGCCAAGGACTTCCTCGATCTGGAGACGCTTTGCCGCGAACTGGAGGCCTCCGAGTCCAGCGTTCGCCGCGATCTTGCCGTGCTGGAGGCGGAGAGCGCTCTCAAACGTGTCTATGGCGGCGCTGTTCCAGTGCCCCTGTCTGGCAACGGCTTCTTCGACTTCACGGTGGAGAGCGGGCGCTACAGCGATGAGAAGAGCCGCATCGCACGGCTCACCGCGGGCCTGATTGAAGATGGCCAGACAGTCATCCTGGACGGCGGGTCTACAGTGGCGGCTGTCGCGGGCGAACTGGCCGGCAAGTCGCTGCACATCGTCACCAACTCGCTGCCCATCGCCGAAACACTGGAGGCGCGGCGCAACATCGAACTGACGTTGACCGGCGGCTACCTGGATCCGCGCATCCGCGTGATGCTGGGGCCGCTGTGCGAGCAGATGCTGGGCCTGATCCGCGCGGACGTGCTGATCATGGGCATCGGCAGTGTTACCGAGGCTGGATTCAGCAACAACAACACTCTGGTGGTGGGTTCGGAACAGAAGATGATCGAGATCGCCAGCCGTGTGATCATCGTGGCCGACCACACGAAGTTCGGTCGCGGCGCCATGATCCCGGTCGCGCCTCTGGAGGATGCCGATACGGTCGTCTCCGACAGCGAACTGGACGGCGAATATGTGGAACTGCTGCGCGGTAAAGGCATCGAAGTGCTGCTGGCGTAGCGGAAGCGGTGGAGAGTTGCCATTTTTTCGCTTTCTATATGCAATTTGTTCGTCCCCACCCCCTGCCATCCCCCTTGGTGGCGGATTGGTGCGTAAGTTGATTGTTATGTGGTGGCCAGAGGAATAATACTCATAATGGACATCTTGAGAGCAAGCGGTTTGGAATCAGTCGGTTACGCTGGATGTGGCTGGCCAAAATATTGATTGCGTTGAGGTTACGGCTAAAATACTCAGGACATAAGGGTCAGAGGTAAAAAAAGAGGCTTTGGCACGGGTGGAGGCGGCAAAAGATTGATTCTGGGGAAGTTGATGGAAATTGTTCATTCAGTGTGGCTTGCTCGGTTCTCCTGAAGGAGCAGCGGCGCAATAAAGGCAGCGACAGAGATTCTGAGCTTCGCTCAGAATGACGAACAAAAACAAACAAAGACCAATGCGGGGATTCTTCGCTGCGCTCAGAATGACAACTTGCGGGGCTGCGCCAGAATGACGACTCCTGGGGCTGCGCCAGAATGACGGCCCGTGTGGTGGTTGCGGGTAAACGTTGATTCGGTGCGGCTTATTCGGTTGAGAAAGAGCGGTGCAAGTCTAAAACTTGATGGAACTGGTCCATGTATTAATTGTATCAAGCGGGGCATAACTACTATGCCAACTTTTTAAAAGAATTATTTCGTTTGCTTGGAATAGTTTAGGTTGATTTTGGGGCATCGAGGGTCTTGACATGAGAATTAGCGGGGAAATTCGGGGAAATAATCCCGGTGCTCTCCCAGGTGCCCAAATGCGAGGCACCTGGGGCACCCAGATTCAGTGGTTGTGATGCCTTCTCCCGGCACCTGGGCCACCCGCCTATCCCAAACGGCTGGTGGCGCTATTATGTGCCAATTCTTATTCAGCCCCCCCCCGCCCCCGACGCCGCCGTCTCCACCTCCAACGCCGCCCTGCCCCACTCCAACCATGGCGACCATAGACCCCAGCACATGGATCGCAGGACAGACCTACCCCATCACCATCATGGGGACCGGCTACACCACTCCGGCCAACGCCCCTTCAAATTGTTTCGCGACCCAGATCGCCGTTGGCGTGAATGCCGGGTCCCTGACGCTGTCCGACGTAACCGTCGTCGACTCAACCAAGATCACCGCTACCGTGGCGCCCGCGGACACCGACCCCGACGAGACGGCCACAATCAATATGTACGGCGGCCCAATGAACGGATCGGACGACGTCGTCAGGGCTCCCGGCACTGCAAGGGCAATGGTGGGCAATGCCGCGCCAGTGGCGAATGCGAACAACACTAGTCCCGCCCCCCTCCGGCGCGCCGTTCGCGGCGACAGCTACCGCGCAGATCGACAATCTCAAAGCAGTCGTAACGGACACAAGAGATATTATGGATGGTCTAGTCACGGTCAAGTTGACCGCGCCCACCGGAACAAAAGGCGACCTGACCCTAAACTTTCACGGAATCAACGGCATCTATACTCAGGTTTTTAAAAATCAAACTCCTGGGTCTCCTACGCTCAAGCTAGACCTTACAAGCGTTCCACCCGACGTATACGTCAAAATGCAAGACGGAACCTGGAATGCGAGCGTTCCTGGTACTACATCTGCACAATCAGTAAAAGTTCCAACTTATACACTGTCCACGTTCTGGACTTACTTTAAGAAAGTCCGATTCACTCAATATAATGTTCCGAACGAAATTGCAAGTGATTGTATAGGAGCCGAAGTGACGGCCTATACTATAGACAACTCTTGTACAATCAAAGCGATTACGTTGAAATCCGACTTCGTCGCCGCAGCGTGGATAAATGGTACCGGGGTTTCGATCTCAAATGGAATCCTGAAAAATGCCGCCGCTTCTGGCCCGGCTCTAGGCAGTAAGCAATCATTATGTAAAAGTACAGAGTTCGGTGGCAAAGTAACATGGCCTGCAGGAGCAATTGGGTATACGCCTGTTGGGAAAGGGGCTTATGGAAACACATTTAAGGTTGTGACCGCTGTTACTGCTTCCTGCTCTATCCCACTTGTAAATGAGCAGTCTGCGGCTATGCCCGTGGATAATAATTTGAATCCAGTCTCCCTCTCGAATGTTATTCCCCTCAGTTGTCAGGATAGACTCAACCTCGCCGCTGATACTAATACCACAAAATATTCTGAAACAGTTGCAGACAAATGCCAAAAATGTAGTGACCAAAGCACGTTCGGTACTGCAAATGGTCATGTAGACAGCTACACATCTTCACCGGATTGTCATTGGAGTCCTAACACATTTCAAGACCTTGGTAACTTCTATACATCCGACACCATGAAATAAGCAACTTGAGAGGAGAACTGAAATGAAATTACATACAACACTTATATCAAGCGGGAAAGTACTAAAACTGATTTGTCTGGTTGTCATTGGTTCTCACGCTTTCCTCTCTGCTTATACACAATCCGACACTGTGGATCCTGCATTGGAAGCAAAAAAGGCTCAAAAGGCTAACATCGAGATTCGCTCTGTGGTTACGCATATCGAAGCGGCTGAAGTAAGGTCTGTAAGTCCATCCAGCGGGTTTTACCCATCTCTACAGCCGGAGGTTTATTGGCATGACGCTGATTGGAATATCGATCTTCTGCCTTTCTCGCCATCGGATCATACATACTCCCTGAGCATCAGTTACAAAAGCGAGAAAACACAAATTGTAAGACTTGATAATTACGCTCAAATTGACTCAATCTCTCGTGCTCCAAATGACAAAGCAATTATCGTTGGTGACTATAACGGAATGACACAAATGTTTAGCGTAGTCGACTTGAAACTCGGAAAGGAAATTGATGGTGGCTTTATTTACGATCCATCCATTTCGCCTGACCGGCGCTTCATCCTCTACGAGAATTGGTATCCACCTCATAGCGATGGCTTCAATGAAAAATCATTCACGGTCTACGACACAATGAAGACACACGAGGAGAACACATGCGGTTATTGGGACAACACGCCTAGGCATATAGGACGCAGCGATGAGGGCGTACAAGTGTACCCTCTACTAGCGGTATGCACAGACGGCGAAGATGAAAACGATAATAACAAGTCTGTATCGGGCTTTATTTGGTCGGCAGATTCGAGGAAGGTTGTATTTGCAGATGTACGTGATGGATATATAAGCCTTATCCTAGTGACGATGCCAATTGGCATCACTGACCGTCCGCAAACTACGATCTATCGACTCGTCGGCGCGGAAAATGTTTGCACGGGTGCAGCAAACTGCGACTACAACAATGTTCGCTCAATTACATGGGACGGGCAGTCGGTCGACGCTGTCTTGATTCAGAAGAATCCAGGCGGTGCGCCGATAGAGAGGGACATGTCCATACCAGTCTCGAAGTTTGTTCCCATTAGCAAGTAATCTTTACACCCTAGGCTCTTCTCTACACTGGACGCGCTCTAATTCTTCCGATCCCGCGAACGCGAAGACTATCGATGTAGAATCGAAACAAGCTTATTGCGTTGATACTGGTGTTCGTCAGCCGTCCTGCCCCACTCCAACCATGGCGACCATAGACCCCAGCACATGGATCGCAGGACAGACCTACCCCATCACCATCATGGGGACCGGCTACACCACTCCGGCCAACGCCCCTTCAAATTGTTTCGCGACCCAGATCGCCGTTGGCGTGAATGCCGGGTCCCTGACGCTGTCCGACGTAACCGTCGTCGACTCAACCAAGATCACCGCTACCGTGGCGCCCGCGGACGCCGACCCCGACGAGACGGCCACAATCAATATGTACGGCGGCCCAATGAACGGATCGGACGACGTCGTCAGGGCTCCCGGCAATGCAAGGGTAATGACGAGCAATGCCGCGCCAGTGGCGAATGCGAACAACACTACCCCCGCCCCATCCAACGCGCCGCTCGGGCTAGCCGCCGTTGAACGAATCTCAACAGATGTCGAGGAAGAGCAAAACCGGACTGCCAAGGTCTGTGCTCTCCCAGGTGCCCAAATGCGAGGCGCCTAGGGCACCCGGCAGGAACAGACAACCGCAAGAACAGACAACCGCAAGAACAGACAACGGCAAGAACAGACAACGGCAAGAACAGACAACGGCAAGAACAGACAACGGCAAGAACAGGCAACGGCAAGAACAAACAACGGCAAGAACAGGCAACGGCAAGAACAAACAAAAGCGAAATGCGGGGGTCCCTCCACTGCGCAACGGACGATGAGGCCGTCCGTTGCTCCGGTCGGGATGACGAGTATAGGCTGCGTGCTCCGGTCGGGATGACGATTGTTTGGGGTGGTTCGCCTCCGGTCGGGATGACGGGGTTATCGGTTGGGGCCGGGAAAACCCCCAGGTCTTAAAATCGAGGCCTGGGGTAGCCGGATCGCTGGGGGTGGGCATGGCAACGGTGATATTTGTCACATTCAGCGGGGGAGGGGTGCGGCTAGACTGGGTGTTAAGATCGGTATTGCTGGGAATCACGCCGTATTGGGCAGCCTCGTGCGACGGCCCAACCCAGGCGCCGGGAGTATTGTTAGAATAGGAACTGCAACCTTGCAACCGGCTGGAAGCTCACGCCGGTATTGAGCAAAACATCTGAAACCGGCCCGTGATGGGCGGATGAAACGTGCGAGCCCGACCGGCTTGGAGGAAATGTCTTGCGCCTTGCTATTTTGAAGGAAGCAGCCGTAGGAGAGACCCGTGTTGCGCTGCTTCCCGACTCCGTAAAGAAGCTGATTGCGAGTGGCCTTGAGGTTGTGGTGGAAGCCGGCGCGGGATTGAAGTCGGGCATCCGTGACGAGGCGTACGCCGAGGCCGGTGCGACGCTGGCGACCGACCGCGCGGGGCTGCTTGGCTCGGCAGACATTCTGCCCGTGGTGAACGCGCCGGCGGCCGATGACCAGAGAAAGATCAAGCCGGGCTGCGTAGTGATCGGGTTTATGCGGCCGCTGGATGAGCCATCGGCGCTGGTTCCTGCCATTGAGACTGGGGTCACGCTGTTTGCCGTCGAGCTGGTTCCTCGCATCACACGCGCGCAGGCGATGGACGCGCTGTCTTCGATGGCCACGGTGGCGGGGTACAAGGCGGTGATTCTGGCCGCCGACACGCTGCCTCGCCTCTTTCCCATGCTGATGACGGCGGCGGGGACGATTGCTCCGGCGAAGGTTTTTGTGATCGGAGCGGGAGTTGCGGGCCTGCAGGCGATCGCCACCGCGCGACGGCTGGGCGCCGTGGTGGAGGCGTATGACGTTCGCGCCGCCGCGGGCGAGCAGGTGCGTTCGCTGGGCGCGAAGTTCCTGGATGTGGACCTGGGCGGACTTGCCACCGAGGACAAGGGCGGGT
>Ga0302320_10016159_pt1 | contig 15274 bp, 14 predicted proteins | sample Bog_T0_3_FD_202130 | JGI IMG/M metagenome (GOLD analysis project Ga0302320, IMG submission 202130) | Peat permafrost microbial communities from Stordalen Mire near Abisko, Sweden - Bog_T0_3 | ecosystem: Environmental > Terrestrial > Soil > Wetlands > Peat | place: Sweden: Abisko, Stordalen Mire... | reverse complement strand
CGCCGAACAGCGCCTTGCCCGGACCCACCGGGTCGGGGCGGTCGGCGATGATCAGATCGAAGCGGTTTTTGCTGGATTTGCGGCCCAGATATTCAAAGGCGTCGGCGACCTCGATGGTCATGCGCTTGTCCTTGAAGGCCTTGGCGTTGACGCTGCCAAACAGCTTCCGGCACAGCGCGATCACGCGCCCGTCAATATCCACCAGCACGACTTCCTTGACGTGTTTGTGTTTCAGCGCCTCGTCGGCGATGGACAGGTCGCCGCCGCCCAGGATCATCACCCGCTCGACCTTGCCATGCTCCAGCATGGGCAGATGGGTGAGCATGTCGGCATAGGCACTCTCGTCCCGGCTGGTGATCTGGACGATATCGTCCAGGGTCATCACGCGTCCGTTGGCAACTGTGTCAAAAATGCGGATGTGCTGATACCGGCTCTTTTCGTCGGCCAGAAGCTTGGTCACCTCCATGGTCTGGGCGTAACCCTTGTGAAGACGTTCCTGAACCTGGGAGAGTTTGGCCATAAGACTTCCTTAGGGATTGTGACAGCCGGCCGGCTTGGCGCAGGCGTATAGGGCGCGCGCCGCGCTCTGTCTACCATGCCGGCAATGCATTTGATGCAGATTTGACAGGACTTTCCCGTGCGCGCGGGCGCGGCGCGCGCAGACTATTGAGCGCCGTTTTGCCACCGCTGGCGCTGTGGCGGTGGGGCACACCGGCAAAAAAAATGCCCCAAGGGGAAATTTTTTCTTGCATGGGAAGGCAGTTAGCCTTATTTGCGTTCGACCCCGCGAGAAAAAAAGCGGGAAAAAGCGGCGACCGGGTGACCCCGTGCGTCGCTTTCTTCTTTAGGCGCGTCCGGAAGTCCGTAAGGCCAAGGCGTAGGTGTCAACTCCAAGACGGGTAGGTGTCTAATGGCTCGACTTAATCTGGTGGCGGCGAACAAAGAAGCAAGGGCGCCTCGCGTCCGCGCGACTGCGAGGCCCGTTCCGGTCATCGTTCCAGCTTCGAACGACGACCAAAAAGATCATTTCATCACCAAGAATGGCCTGTCCTATGCGGGCAGCCATCTGATCATCGACCTTTGGGAAGCCGAAGGCCTTGCCGATCGTGAGCGCATCGAAACCGCGCTGATCGACGCCGTGAATGCGGCGGGCGCCACGCTTCTGCACATTCACCTGCACACCTTCGAGGAAGGCGGCGGCATTTCCGGCGTGGCGGTGCTGGCCGAAAGCCACATCTCCGTTCACACCTGGCCGGAAAAAGGCTATGCGGCCTTCGATGTGTTCATGTGCGGCGACGCCCAGCCCCGCAAGGCGCTGGATGTGTTCAAGCGCGCCTTCAATCCGGGCCGGATTGTGGTCGGCGAACATAAGCGCGGCGTCGTTTAAGCCGTTAACACTCTGAAATTAACCAAGGGCGGAAACATCGCGTTTCCGCCCTTTTTTCATGCTTTATCCTGCATTGAGCATTATTCACGGCGCGCGCTCTGGAAAACGTTCGTACGCTGTCGCTACGAACCGCACTTTTCCGGAGCGCGCGCGAACAGTCAGGATCTGGTGTGCGATACGACGCGGCGATCATCGGCGGCGGCGCGAACGGCCTTACCGCCGCCGCGGTGCTGACGCGCGCCGGACTGAAAGTGCTGGTCATCGAGCGCGCCGCGCGTCCGGGCGGCCGGCTGGTCACCGATGAATTCCATACCGGATTTGCCGCTTCGCCCTTCGCTGATCGCCTGCCGGCGATTCCGGCAGAGGTAACCGCGGCGCTGGACCTGGCCGTGCCGCTGCAAACCGAAAGTCCACCGCATGACATCTGCCAGCGGCGCGATGGCGCGTTGGCGCGAATCTTTGCCGAAGCGAAGGTGCCGTATCGTCACGGTCTGCTGGCGCGCCTGCGGCGCGCGCTGATGCCGCCGCTGCCTGGCCCGGCCTGGCCGGGGCAGGATCTGGCGGCGCGCGCCCTCGCAGACTGGCCGGGCCTGCAGGCCTGGGCGCTGCTGGGCCGCGTCACCGATCCCGCTTTGCTGGGCAGCGCGCTTTCGCTGCTCGCACTGGCCGGCGCCGCCCCGCTTCGGGGCGGGCTGGGCGCCGTGGGCGAAGCCTTTATCGCGGCGGCGGCCAGCGCGCCGTTCCGGCTGGGGCTGGAGGCCAGTGAAGTTGTAGTCGAAAGCGGACGGTGGGGCAGGCGGGCAGCGGGCGTCCTGTTGGCCGATGGCAGCCGGGTCGCTGCGGATGCCGTGATCTCGACCCTGGACTTGAAGCGCAGCATCCTGGCGTTGTTCGACTGGGCGTCGCTGCCACCCGCCATGACCACCAGCGCGGCGCATTTCCGCATGGGCGGCGGCACCGCGCGCCTGCTGCTGGCTCTGAAGCGCCCGTCCGGCTTGACCGCGCCGCTGCTGCTGCCGGCTGACGGCGAGGCCCGCGCCGCCTTCCGCCGGGGCGCCGTGCCCCACCAGCCCTCCTTGCTGATTGATCCCGTCTCCGTTCGCGACGCCAGTCTGGCGCCGGCGGGCGGTGCCGTTCTGACCGTCACCATGGCCGGAATTCCCGCGCGCCTGTTCGACGGCGCCTGGACGCGGGAAAAGCGCGCCCATCTTGCCGCCGCCGCGCTTCGCCGTCTCGGGACGGCGCTGCCCGGCACGCTGGCGGCGCTGGATGGAATTCACGTCATTGTCCCACCCGACATCGAGGCGCGGCTAGGCGCCAGCGAAGGCGATCTGGACGGCGGCCAGCTTTTCCCCGACCAGATGCTGGCCCAGCGGCCGGGCGCCCGCACGCCACTGGCCGGCTTTTATCTCGGCGGCGCTTCGACCGCGGCAGGGCCGCTCGGCACCGGGGCCGCGGGTTACGCGGCAGCCCTGTCTTTGCTGGCGGATCGCTGATGCGCAAATACGACGCCCTGGTGATCGGTGCCGATGTGGCGGGGCTCTCTGCCGCCGCCATTCTGGCGGGTGCCGGCAAGCGCGTGCTGGTGCTGGAATGCGAGGCCGCGCCGCCCGAGCCTATCGGCCCGGTTTACGCCCTCGATCCCGTGCTGCTGTCGCAGCTTCGCCTGTCGGCGCGGGGCCTGCGCTTTGTCAGCCGCGATCTGCCTTTGTCGTTTCCTGAGGCGCTGCCGGGGATATCGCTGGGCCGTGACGGCCATGCCGCGTCGCGGGCCCTCAGCGTTCTCGGCGACGCCGACGCGAAAAGCTGGGTACCCTTCCGTCAGGAGGTGCATGCGCTGGCCCGGCAACTCAGGCGCTGGTGGTGGAGCGCGTTGGAGGAAGGCGCCGCCGACTGGGTGCTGGAGCGGCAAGCGGTCAAGGCGCGTTTCGCGCGCCTCTGCCTGACCGGCGCCGACGCTTTCCTGGCGGCGCATTTCCAGTCCGATGCCCTGATCGCGGCGTTGCTGTTCGACGCCAGCGCCGGCGGCTTTCATGTTTCCGAGCCCGGTTCGGCACTGGCGCTGGTGTGGCGCGCCGCCCAGGAGATGGCGGGGCTCGAAGGGGCTGCCGCCATGCCGGCGACCGGCACGCTGCTCTGGTCGCTGATAAAGGCCGCCGCCGCTGCCGACATTCGCTGCTGCGCCAAGGTGACCGGCATCGTGACCAGGACAGGCGCAGTGACAGGCATAAGGCTGGCCGCGGGCGAGGAGATCCAGGCGCCGCTCATTCTTTCCAGCCTGTCCGGCGGCGCCACCATGGCTCTGGCCGGGGCTCCGGTGACGCAGCCGCAGATCGGCGAAGCAAGGCTGCTGATATCCCTGCGCGAGAAGATCGCCTTTCCGCCGGCCCGCCTGATCCTGGCCGAACAGCCGGGAATCTATGCCGACGCGCATGAGGCGGCGCGGGCTGGAAGGCTGGCTGCCGAATTGCCGATGGAGATGACCGCGGCAGCGCCCGACAAGATCGCGGTGACGCTGCGCCCGGTGCCCGCTTTCCTCAGCCAAGAGGATCGCATCCAGCTTGCGGCGCGCGCTGTCCAGCTTCTGTCGCGCCAGGTGCCCGGGGCGGCGGCGCTGGTGAGCGGCGTCCGCTTTGCGGTGTCCGGCACGGGCGCAAGGGCGACGCTGGCGCATCTGCTGGCGCCGTCTGTCCTCAGGGTGAAAACGAATATCGCCGGACTTTATCTGTGCGGCGCCGATGCCGAACCGCTGGCTTGCCTGTCGGGCCGCGCCGCGCGCATTGCCGCCGGACTCGCCCTGAGAGATCCGGCGCTGGGATCAGAACCAACCGAATGACCTACCAATTATAGGATGGGCCATCAAAGCCCAGCGTGAAAGTGAGGCCGGCGCTGGTCTGCGCCCCGGTCTCACCTTGCATCAGCGAAACATTGGAATGGCGTGCGCCCAGCGCGATATCCACGCCCGGCGCCGGACGATAGCGCAAGGCTCCGCCATACAGGGCGCCGTCGCTGGCGTAACGGTCGTTGATGTAACCGCCATAAAGGTCCAGCCATAGCGTGTCGCCCCACAGCAGCGAGGAGAGCGAGGCCGTCACTGCATGGGTTTCCATGTTGCGCAGAGACAAAGGCACATAGGGCGTCGGCGCCGCGCCGGTGAAGCTGGCATTGTCGACCAGATATTCGCCATGACCGTCATAGGCGATGCCCGCCAGCAATGGCCCCAGATCGGCGGACCAGCGCAGGCTGCCTTTCCAGCCGGCGGTTTTGGCCACGCTGGCATTGCCATGCACGCCGTAATTGTCGCCCTGCGCGGCCAGGCTGGCCCAGATGCCATAGCCCAGATGCTGGCCGGTGCCGAATACCAGTTGATCCCTGGAAGCGCGGTTGGCGATGGTTTCCGGCGTGTCCATGTCGGGCTGATGATAGGTCAGGGCTACCTGCCAGAAACTGTCGGGATCGCCCCGATAGCCGGTGAATTTCACGCCGGTGATGTTGTTGCCTTCCAGCGCCTCCAGCGTGGCCTCGCTGTCGGGGAGCAGATCCAGGGCGAAGCCCAGCGAACCGTCGAGAAGATTGGTGTGGGTGTTGGCGGCGAAGGCGCCGCCCGGTTCGCGCACTTTGTCGGCGCTCGCGTCGGTGTCGTCCACGCTGCCGATGATGGAGACGCCGTCCGCCAGCATGATCTTCATATGGGCATGGCTGGCGATCACCGCGTCGCCGGAATGATAGGTATGATATTCGCTGCCCAGTCCGATTTCGGAATTGCTCTGGATGGCGGCGCGGCCATAGGCATTTTCCCAATAGCGGTCGTTGCGATTAACCGCCAGTTCCAGTTCATCGTAATTGCGCATCGCGCCATAGGCATTGTAGCGCGCAAAGCCGTTGGGCGGCGGGGCCTGGGGGCCGGCATACAGGGGCTGCTGCATCGGCGGCGGGCTGCCATCCATCGGCCCACGCAGCGCCACGGGACCGGGCGGCGCCGCCACCATGGGGGCGGGACCGCGCGCCACCATGCGCAATGAAAATCCATCCGATTCATTGCGTGTCAGGAATGTCACCGGACGTGAGGCGCGGATCACGCCGCTGTCGTAATTGGCATAGGCCATCGACACCCAGTCGGGCATGGCGGCGGCGATGCGGTCAAAGGCCGAGCCGTCCACGCCATTGACGAAATCGAGCGCCAGCGCATTCTGGGCGGCGTCGGCATGCACCGCCTTGAGCGGCATGTTGTGAAAGCGGATTTCCAGCACATTGGCGTCATGGGCGGTGACCTCGAAACCGGCCGGGCCGCCCTGCGCCGCAGCCGGGGCGGCGGCCAGCAGGACGCCGCTGATCCCCAGGGCAAGTGCTGCGAAAACGGACTTTTTCCTGGTCACGACGGTCTTCCCTTTGCGCGCGCTAAGCAGCAGCCCTGAGCCTCGTTAACCAGGGTTAATTTTTCCTTAATTGGCCAATTTTCCTTGTTTGGCATGGTCCGGCGCAGATGGCGCGTCATCCGGCGCGCCGCAGCGGCGACTTCCGGATCCAGAGGCGCGGAGATCCCACCTGACGCCATGCGCAAGGCCCCCAAACTGATTCGTTAGAAGGATTATCGGCGCTTCGCGAGTCGCAAGCACGCGAGCTCGAGAAATATTAAAGGGGCTGAATCAGTTCAGAATCTTGCTGGCGACCTCAAACAGGTTCGGCGACAGAGGCTTTTGCCTGAGTATGCCCTCCAGTTCCGCCCGCATCAGGGCGCTGCGCCCCGCATCATAGCGGCGCCAGCTTTCAAAGCTCCCGGTCAGCCGCGCCGCCACCTGGGGGTTCATGGGATCGAGGGTGCGGATCACCTCGCCCACCAGCCGGTACCCCGTGCCGGCGCGGTCGTGAAAGCGCAGATGGTTGGCGGCGAAGGCGCCGATCAGGGCGCGCACCCGATTGGGATTCTTGATGTCGAAACCCGGATCATTCATCAGACCACGCACCGCATCCGCTGTTTCCGGCAGCGGCGATCCGGCCTGCAGGCTCATCCATTTGTCGAGCACCAGCGGGTCGCTCTTGAAGCGGTCATGGAAATGCGCGAAGGCGCTGCCCTTGAGCGGGCTTTGCATTCGCGTCAGCGCCGCCAGGCCCGCGATCATGTCGGTCATGTTGCCGGCGCTGCGAAAATGGGCAGCGGCCAGGCCCGCTGCCGCCTCGTCATCGGCGGCAGTCAGATAGCGCAGGGCCGCATTGCGCAGGGCCCGCCGCCCGGCAGCCCTGGCGTCGGCGCTGTAATCCCCGGCGTCGCGCATCTGCTCGTACAGTTGCGCCAGGCGCGGACGGTGGGCGCTGGCGATAGCGCGCACCAGGCTGACGCGGGCGGCGTGGAGCGCATCGGGATCCACCGGCGTCAGGCGCGCCGCCAGCTCGCTCTCGGTCGGCGGCATCAGCATCTGGGCGGCAAAAGCAGGGTCCTGTTCGGCCTCAGCCAAGACATCGCCGATGGCCGCGATATAGGACGCGGCGGCGTCGGCGCCCGCCTTGCCCGCGCTGGCGCGGTCCGCGTGGGACGTGTCCGTCCCACCCAGCATGATCTCGCTGGCCAATATCTGCCCTGCTTCCCAGCGGTTGAAAGCGTCGCTGTCCTTGCCCATCAGGGTGGCGCGGTCATGGCTGGTATGCAGGGTGCGGAAAATCGCGGGCGCGGAAAAATCGCGCCCCAGCGACAGCAGCGGTTCCTCGCTCACATCCACGAACGTGAAACGCTGAAAGGCATCGGCCAATTCCAGCACCCGGGTTTGCGGACCATCGGCATTTTCACCCTCCAGGGTCAGGGGCAAATGCGCGCCGCTTTTGCCCACCAAGCCGATCCGCACCGGCACATGCATCGGTTTTTTGTCGTTCTGCCCAGGCGTGGGTGCCAGGCTCTGTGTCAGGTCGATGGTGTAGGTCCGGGCCTTGGCGTCATAACCACCCTTGGCCTCGATCACCGGCGTGCCCGCCTGGCGGTACCAGAGACGGAACTGGCTGAGATCGCGGCCGCAGGCATCCTCGAAACATTGGACCCAGTCTTCCACCGTGGCGGCCTGGCCGTCATGGCGTTCAAAATAGAGGTCGGTGGCTTTGCGATAGCCTTCGGGCCCCACCAGCGTTTTCAGCATGCCGATCACTTCGGCGCCTTTGTCGTAGATGGTGGCGGTATAGAAATTGTTGATCTCGATATAGCTTTGCGGCTGCACGGCATGGGCGAGGGGCCCGGCATCTTCCTGGAATTGCCGCGCCCTGAGCGCCCGGACATCCTGGATGCGCTGCACGCCATGGCTGCGCATGTCGCCGGAAAAACTCTGGTCGCGGAAAACCGTCAGGCCCTCTTTCAGCGACAGCTGGAACCAGTCACGGCAGGTGATGCGGTCGCCGGTCCAGTTGTGAAAATATTCATGCGCCACCACGCTTTCGATGCGGGCATAGTCGTCGTCGGTCGCGGTCTGCGGCGAGGCCAGCAGCACCTTGTCATTGAAGATATTGAGACCCTTGTTTTCCATGGCGCCCATGTTGAAGGCGCTCACCGCTACGATCATGAAAATGTCGAGATCATATTCCCGGCCATAGGCCTCTTCGTCCCATTTCATCGCGCGCTTGAGGGCGCCCATCGCGTAAGTCGCGCGCGATTCATTGCCATGCTCGACATAGATGGCCAGTTCGATGCTGCGGCCGGACATGGTGGTGAAACGGTCCCGGATGCAGCCAAGGTCGCCCGCCACCAGCGCGAACAGATAGGACGGCTTGGGAAAGGGATCGTGCCACAGGGCAAAATGGCGTCCACCGTCAAGCATCCCAAAGTCCAGCCTGTTGCCGTTGGACAGCAGCACCGGATATTGCGTCTTGTCGGCTTCGAGCCGCACCGTGAAGACCGTGAGATTGTCGGGCCGGTCGAGGAACCAGGTGATATGGCGAAAGCCTTCCGGCTCGCATTGGGTGCAGAACATGCCGCCCGACTGATAGAGGCCCTCCAGCGCCGTGTTGGCGGCTGGCGCAATCTCGGCAACCGTCTCCAGGACAAAACGGTCCGGCACATTGGCGATGGTCAGACTTTTGTCGTCGAGCCGGTAATCGGCGGCCGAAAGCGCCCGTCCGTCCAGCGCGACTGCTATCAATTTCAGTTCTTCGCCGTGCAGCACAAGCGCGGCGGCTTTATTTTGGGTCGCACGCCCGGAAACCGCTCCGCCTGCGCTCGCGGGGTCGCTGGTCCCGGTGCGCCGCTCTATCTCCAGCCGCGCCGAAACCCGCGTCGCCTCGGGATCGAGCGCGAAATCGAGTTTGACGGTCCGGACATGAAAGTCGGGCGCCTTGTAGTCCGCCAGATGAATGGCGCGCGGTTCTTCGGTACGCATGACGGCCTCAGGATAAGGCGGCGAACCTAACGAGTCGGAAGCGCTTTGTCAGCCAGACTACTGGCCCTTTACATGCGCCAGGATGTCCTGCGCGTTATGCGCCAGTTCCACCAGGGCATTGGGCATGTCTTCGCCGGATTGGCGCGCCCACTCCACCAGGCCGCCGGCAAAGGCGGCCAGTTGCGGCGCGCTGGCAATCAGCCGCGCCTGCATTTCAATCTTGCTGGGATCCAGGTCGTACTCGGCGCCGGGCACGCGCCAGCCGCCCCATTCGGTTTCGCTGGTGACGACCACCGGATAGGTGCCCGGCACCGGATGGCGGGCACAATCCTCCGCCGGCTGCCATTTGTTGCGGGCCCGCACCACACGCCAATGCTCGCCATTGCCGTCCTGGCCGTTACCGCCCATCGGTTCTTCATTGAGCAATTCCTCCGCGGCAAACTCGCGGCCAAGCCCGACATCGTAATGCACCCGGATCGGCTCATCGATGCCCTTGGCCCAATGCGGAACAACATGCTCGACCAGCGCCCAGGTACCGACCGGCTTGACGTAGACCCGCTGGTTCTTGTGGAACTGCGCTTTTGCCATGAGAGGGAATTTCCGCGAAACTGCCGGGAAAGCCTAAAACGGCGTTGTTAAGTCCCGGTTAAGACCATGGTATGGCAGGCAGCAAAATGGCGGATAAACGGCCCAAATGGAAACGCCCTGCATAAAAATCTGCACCGTTGAGCCGGTCTCGGGCCTGTGTGCCGGCTGCGGCCGCACCCTGGACGAGATCGGAGCTTGGGCGCATCTCAGCGATGCCGAACGCCGCCTTGTAATGGCGCAGCTGCCGGCGCGGATGAAAAAACTCAAGCGGGATTGAGCGCCACCGCCATCTGGCCAAGCCAATCCAACTCCTCGCGCAAGCGGACATTTTTTCCGATCACAATGATGCAAAGCGCGGGCGCATTCGCTCCCGCTTCGCCAAGCCCGCCCAGGGTGGTGACGGTGACGCTCTGATCCGCGCGTGCCGCATTGGCGACAATGGCGGCGGGTTCATCGGCGTTTCGCCCCGCCGCGATCAGGGCGGCGGCGATCTCGCCGGCGAATTTGCGCGCCATGTAGAGTACCAAAGTCTCGGAACCCTTGCCGATTGCTTGCCAGTTGAGCTTGGGCAATTTGCCGTCCGCGCCATGGCCGGTGATAAAGGTGACGGCGTGATTGGTGTCGCGATGAGTCACGGGAATTCCGGCATAGGCCAGGCCGCCGATTCCGGCGGTGATGCCAGGCACAATACGGAACGGCAACCCGGCCTTTGCCAGCGCGCCGGCTTCCTCGCCGCCGCGGCCAAAGACAAAGGGATCGCCGCCTTTCAACCGCAGCACCCGGTTGCCCTTGTTCGCCAACTCCACCAGGAGGTTGGAAATGTCGCTCTGCCTGCAACTGGTGACGCCGGCGCGCTTGCCCGCGAAAATCAGGCCGGCGCCCTTGCGCGCCAGACCCAGCAGCCGCTCATCGACCAGTGCGTCATAAAGGATGAAGTCGGCTTCGCCGATCGCCTTCAGGCCCAGCGCCGTGATCAGGCCGGGATCGCCCGGACCGGCGCCGACCAGCCACACCCAGCCCTTCTCGAAGGAAGCCAGGTTCAGGGCCGCAATGATGGTCTTGTCCATGAGAGCATTATACCGGCCTTGGAACGGCATGGGCCACAGCCGCGTTGCTACCCGAGATTGCAACGGGAAGGCGCAAATGACCGAAAAAGCCGGAGAGACCGCCCGCGAAGGGGCCAATTACCGCTGCGAGCGCTGCCACCAGGTTACGCCGCTGCCCCAGGGGGCGCTGATTCCGTCCTGCAAATTCTGCGGCTTTGACACCTATGATCTTTCCAACCCGCGCTTCGAGCGGCGGGACGGCAGCCTGGGGCCGCACGACCCGGGCTGAAGACCCAAGGTTGAGGATTGCGCGGCGGTTCGCTAGAACCACCCGGCTTTTTGCTACCGGATTAACATGATCAAACCGCGCGCCGACCTTGTCCCCAATACGGCGGATTACGAGAACCTGCCGTTGGTCACCGCCAACGGCTTTCGCGAATATGACGCGCGCTGGCTCCTGGGCAAGGAGATCAATCTTCTCGGCATCCAGGCGCTGGGGCTGGGGCTGGGCACCTATCTTCACGATATCGGGGTGAAGCCAAAAGTCGTCACCGGCCATGATTACCGCTCTTATTCTCTGTCGGTGAAACAGGCTCTGACGCTCGGGCTGCTGCAAGCCGGCTGCGAAGTGCATGACATCGGGCTGGCGCTGTCGCCGGTGGCCTATTTCGCGCAATTTGCGCTGGACTGCCCGGCGGTGGCGATGGTCACCGCCAGCCACAATGAAAATGGCTGGACGGGGGTGAAGATGGGGGCGCAGCGGCCACTGACCTTCGGGCCGGACGAGATCAATGCCATCAGGAAGATCGTGCTGGAGGGTCTCGGCAAGCCGCGGCCCGGCGGCACCTATATCGCCGTGCCCGACATGCGCGAGACTTACCTTTCCGCGGTGACCCAGGGCCACAGACTGTCGCGCCCGATCAAGGTGATCGCCGCTTGCGGCAATGGCACGGCGGGGGCGTTTGCGCCGGAAGCCCTACGCCGCATCGGCGCCGAGGTGATCGGCATGGACACCGAGCTGGATTTCACTTTTCCCAAATACAATCCCAATCCCGAGGATATGCATATGCTGCACGCCATGGGCGATGCGGTGAAAGCCTCCGGCGCCGATCTCTGCCTGGGCTTTGATGGCGATGGCGACCGCTGCGGCGTGGTGGATGACACGGGGCGCGAAATCTTCGCCGACAAGATCGGCGTGCTTCTGGCGCGTGATCTTTCCGCCACGCACAAAAACGCGCAATTCGTGGTGGATGTGAAATCCACCGGCCTTTACCTGACCGATCCGGTGCTGAAGCAGCGCGGCGTCAAGACTGACTACTGGAAGACCGGCCATTCCTATATCAAGCGCCGCACCGCCGAACTGAAGGCGCTGGCGGGCTTTGAAAAGTCCGGCCATTTCTTCTTCAATCCGCCCATCGGGCTGGGGTATGACGATGGCATCGTCGCCGGCATCGCGGTGCTGGAAATGCTGGACCGGGCGGGACCGGCGAAATTGTCGGCGCTGTATGACGGGCTGCCCAAGAGCTGGGGCTCGCCCACCATGGCCCCGGAATGTCCCGACGACAAAAAATACAAAGTGGTCGAGGCGCTGGTGAAGGATTATTCCGATCTGGCTGCCAAAGGCGAAAAGTTGCTGGGCCAGGCCATCGCCTCGGTCGTCACCGTCAATGGCGTGCGCGTGACGCTTGCCGACGGCACCTGGGGGCTGGTGCGGGCCTCGTCCAACAAGCCGTCGCTGGTGGTGGTGGTGGAAAGCCCAACTTCCGAGGCCAACATGCGCGCCATGTTCGCCGACATTGACGCGCGTCTGGCCAAGCATCCCGAAGTGGGCGAATACGACCAGAAAATCTGATGGGCCATGGAGCCTCCGCCAGAGGAACCGAACAATGCCGCAACCCTGGTGGGGCTGGCCGCGGCTATCCTGCTGGTGGCGCTGGCGGTCTGGCTGCTGGTCGCATTCAAGCACAGTTCCGAAACGCTCGATTGCCTGGCGGCGCATCACCGCGACTGCTGAGCGAAAACAGGCGTCAAGCGGCCTGGCGCTGTGATTGCACCATTGCCAGGGCGTCGCGCAGCACCGAAATTCCGGCATCGTCGCGCGTCGCATTCTCGCTCAAATGGCGGCGGAAGGCGCGGGCGCCAGGGCGGCCATTGAACAGTCCCAGCATATGTTTGGTCATGCTGTTCAGGCGGACGCCTTCGGCCAGTTTGCCTTCAACATAAACGCAATAACCCGCCACTGCCTTATCCATATCGCGGATTTCGCCGCCGAAAAAGCGCGCATCGACCTCGGCCAGCATGGCGGCGTTCTGATAGGCGGCCCGGCCCAGCATGACGCCGTCGAAGCGGGTCAGATGCTTTTCGGCTTCGTCCAATGTGGTGATGCCGCCATTGAGTACAATCTCCAGCCCCGGATTTTCCATTTTCACCCGGTGCACCAGATCATAATCGAGCGGCGGCACGTCACGGTTTTCCCTGGGCGAGAGCCCCTCCAGCCAGGCCTTGCGCGCATGCACCGCGAAACTGGTGACGCCCGCATCGGCGCAGCCCCCGATCAGTTGGCGTAATGCCAGTTCAGGGTCCTGGTCGTCCACACCGATGCGGCATTTCACCGTGACGGGAATTGAAACCGCATGGCGCATCGCCGCAACACAATCGGCAACCAGCGCGGGTTCCCTCATCAGGCAGGCGCCGAAGCGGCCCGATTGCACCCGGTCGGAGGGGCAGCCGACATTGAGATTCACTTCGTCATAGCCGAAGTCTTGGGCAATGCGCGCCACCTCGGCCAGCTTGGCCGGGTCCGACCCGCCCAGTTGCAGCGCCACGGGATGCTCACTGGTGTCAAAGCCCAGCAGGCGCGCCCTGTCGCCATGCAAAATGGCCTCCGCCGTTACCATTTCGGTATAGAGCAGGGCGCGCGCGGTCAAAAACCGGTGCAGCACGCGGCAATGCCGGTCGGTCCAGTCCATCATAGGTGCAATGGAAAATTTATGTGCTTGATTTATCAGCATTAATTCGATATATTCCAAAGGCTTAGGCGCCGACGTGCACGCTCTTTTGTATCCGAAAATACGACCCTTTTCGCCACGTTTCGACGCCTGACTGTGTTGGTTTTGTGCACGAAAATGAGCATTTGCTGATGGCCACGATCAGACAATTACCATCCGGACGCTGGCAGGTCCAAATCCGGCTCAAAGGCCGCAAGGCAAGCGAAACATTCCTGCGGCACGACCATGCGCGTGAGTGGGCGACAGACACGGAAGCACAGATTGATCGTGGTCACGCGCCGTCGGGCCGGCGCGCGCGCAGCGCCAAAACCTTCGGCGCCTTGATCGACCTGCATGTCGACGACATGAAGGAAGTCGGAAAGGCGCCGGGCCGCTCCAAGAGCGCGACATTGGAAATGCTGCAACGGAGACTGGGCGCGCTTCGGATCAACGATCTAGATCGCGAACGGTTTATCCGGTTTGGACGCGATCGGGCAAAAGAAGGCGCGGGACCGGTGACCGTGGGCCAGGACATCGGTGCGATCAAACTCATTGTCATGCACGCGGCCGCAGTGCACGGCATCGAGATCAGTGCCGAACCAGTCCAATTGGCGCGTATTGCACTCAAACGCCTCGGCCTAGTCGGAAAGAGCAATGAGCGTGACCGCCGGCCGACCGAAGAAGAGCTGGTACGGTTGTTCGCACGTTTTTCGACCGTCCGAACCGCACTTCAGATGAGTCTAACTTGGACGTTTGTCCAACTCATGCGTTTTCTCACCGAGTACGGCACAGTTGCGGGTTCAAGAGCGCTTAGAATATCCCAGCTTCTTGCATGACGGATTCCGCGCATCGAAGTCGAACGTCCGCTTTGGTCATTGAAATATTCAAAAATGAAAAAGGCCGAGCAGGTGTTGCCAAAAGCGTCACCTAGCCGGCCTATTCCTATAGCGTCGGTCGCCACGGCATCTTCTGCATCGCGGCATCCTGGCATCGCGAGCCGCTTTAACAGCCCATGAGGTCAGGACACTGATCGCCGGTAGTTGAACTCGCGCAGGGAACTAGAACGCGCCTGAAACGTTTTGTGGTCGCCGTAGGGCAAACCTCAAAGGAGAATCAATGCGAACCATCTTGAAAGGAGCAGCGATTGCGCTGGCTTTAGCTGGAGCGACGCTCGGAAGCGCCGTCACGGCCAATGCCGCTGTTGGCGTGCCCTTCGACATCGGCAGTGTAGCTGTCGGCTACTCCGACGGTTACATAGACACCGATCATCAATATCATCCATGGGCGAAGCGGAGCGACGCTGTGCGCTTTCGGGCCGCGCATAAAGACCTATATCATGGCTACCTGAACTTACCGTAACTATCAACAATCAAGCGTACATCACTAAGCACGATGATCCGAGCCACCACTAAGTAGTGGCGTGGCGGAGTCAAAGGCTACCGGCGAGACCATCTGTTGCGATACTAATTTTGCGAAAACAATGTGGAGCGTGGAACTACGCAATTGCTCCAGCTAGCCAGGAACGTAGGATGCTCAGACATGAATCACAGGTCGATGGCTATGCGCATCAATCGGCCGATCGCCGCATTAGCACTTGATGGAAAGAACGATTTACAAGGCATTTGCCAAAGGCAGTCAAAGAGCAGGATTGTTTGCAGCGGTAATTCTTGTCTCGGCTAGCACTTCCGCTTCATCGGTTGCCTAACCCCGCACCACCGGATTGGATCACTGCGACAAACAAGCCGTGCAAGATTTGGAATCCCGAGCCCCAACCGAACGAATCCGTGACGTGGTCGGGGCCATGCAAGGGCGGCTTCGCGTCTGGTAAGGGTATTTTGCGTTGGACCGAAAATGGCCAGCCCGATGCAGAATTCGACGGCGAATATGCAAACGGCAAGCGCAATGGACCTGGCG
>Ga0302320_10016158_pt1 | contig 15275 bp, 19 predicted proteins | sample Bog_T0_3_FD_202130 | JGI IMG/M metagenome (GOLD analysis project Ga0302320, IMG submission 202130) | Peat permafrost microbial communities from Stordalen Mire near Abisko, Sweden - Bog_T0_3 | ecosystem: Environmental > Terrestrial > Soil > Wetlands > Peat | place: Sweden: Abisko, Stordalen Mire... | reverse complement strand
TTATTTGTTTTGAAAAAAAATGAGCTTTTTAAGAGACATAAAAATTCATTCATAAATAATAAAAAAAAACATTTCGAAGAAAAATTAAAAAAAAAGAATACTGAAGTTTCGTCTTAAAAATTTTTCTTAAATTAAAAATAAAAAGTTATTTTCTTTTATAATTAAATCGATTTCAGGTAGCACATTTATGATTGGTCCAAAAAACCAAAATGATTCAGAAATTTTATCTGATTAGCTAAAAGCATTTATAAAAAATTCCATATACTGAAATCAAATAAAGCTTCCCATGCAAAAACCCGAACATTTCATGTACTATCCTTTTTCCCTCAATTTCAAAGACCCTGAATATGAGAAAGCCTACAAGGACTACTCAAAAATCTATACATTAAAAATGCTTAATCTTTTCTTCTTCTACATATTTACAGCTTTGATTATAGCATTGATTAAGAACTTCTATATTTCGCGAGGCTTCTTTGTGTTGCGAACAATCATTCTCGGCATTTTCCTCTTTCTAATTCTTCTGATAATTAAGAAATATGGGTTAAAAAGTAAAAAAAATGTGGAAATTGGGTTTTGTTGCTTGATAATTTTCATATATGCTATTCACATGTTCTTTTTTTTCCCCATCCTTTTCCAAACTTATGGCACTGAATATCTCTTTTACTTGGGTTCGAGTCTTGAATCATTAAGGGTGTTTTTGTTTATTTCGGAGATCCGGTGGTATTTCGTTTGGACAGCCAACATGATAATAAACGTCATGATTTTTCAAAATACCATTTATTTGCAAGACTACTCTGATCGGACTAACGTTTTCCCACTCATATTCCCTATTATCATGGTCAATACGATGCCTTTGCTTGCTTATTTCAAGGAGAAAAACTTCCGAGCCTTTTTTTTCCAAAACCTTAATTTCGATAGAACTCTGAAAAGTTTTGAAGTATTGATAAACAAGATCCTGCCCAATCAAGTGATAATACTTAATGACTCCAAAAATAAGATCCTTTTCTGCAATGAAGAAGTCATGAAGTTTTATTCTTCCATCGATTATGATTTCATCTATAATAAAATTAATGAGATTTCTCTTCTAGATGAAATGAACAAATCATTGATATCCTCATTAAATCATAGAAGCTTTCATGAGGGACATTTCATCAGTTTCCAAACCTCAATCCTAGGAAAGCAGGATGAAAAGTTCTACTTTGATATAAAGATCGGAAAAATCCATTGGCAAAACGAAGAGTCCTTTCTTATCCTTATGTCTGATATCACAGCAATAAAACTAGTGAGAAAATTACAAGAACTAGATGCCTATAAAGATAGATTATTAGCCACAGTATCGCATGATTTAAGGACTCCTTTAAATGGCTTGAATGGGATTTTAGAGCTTTTATCATCAAGGCTTTTCGAGAAGGAAATACAGAAATATTTGAAAATTGCAACACGATGTTCAAGTTTGCTTTTGTTCATGATCAATGATATTTTGGATTTCTCACAAATCACTAATGCGAAATTGCGTCTCAATTTCTCCAAATATGAGATCTCGCAACTCGTCAAAGAAGTGTCAAATATGCTCAAATTCCAGTTCAAAAGGAAAAATATCAAATTTATCATTGAAATCCAACCAGAACTAAAATCTCAGTTCCTTTTTTGCGATTATCGAAGAGTTCAACAAGTTTTATTGAATCTGTTGTCAAATGCCTTGAAATTTACTAATGAGGGATATATCAAGATGACCATTCAGAAGAAAAATACTGGAAATTATAAGAAATTCGTGGAATTTATCGTGGAAGACACTGGAGTCGGAATAAAGAAGGAAGATATCCCAAAATTGTTCACGCTTTTTGGGAAATTAGAGCTTGAAAACCCTTCGATTAATAAATCGGGGATTGGGTTAGGTTTGGTGATCAGTAAGCATTTGGTTGAATTGCTATCAAACGACCAAAGCGCAACTATTCATGTGAAAAGTGATCATGGCAGAGGCTCCACATTTTCCTTTGATTTACCTTTTGATATTCCAGAGGAAGAGGATATTAATGATGAGTTTCTGGAGAAGGAATATAAAGTCAACGAAAATTATAAAGAATATAAGAAAAAAGTTAATTCACCCAACTTGAAAAATGTTGATAGCTCATCTTCCATTCAATCTCTGACAAATATGAGCAATATTCCTTATGGAAGTCCTTCCAACCCCAAAATTTTGGTTGTTGATGATGATCAAATAGGCCTTTTCGTGATCAGCAAATATTTAGAAAGTTTTGGTTTGAGGTATAAAACAGTTTCAGATGGCAAGAAAGCCATAGATGCAGTTTTAAATGAAAAGGGGTTTAATTTGGTGCTCATGGATTGCAATATGCCTATAATGAGCGGATATGAGGCATCAAGGAAAATCAAAGATTTAATTTATAAGAAGAAGATTGCACCTTTATTAATTTTGGCTCTTACGGCTAATACCTCGACCAAAGACATTGATGAATGCAAAGAAAGTGGTATGAATGATTATATGCCAAAACCTGTGAGCAAGAAAAACTTGAAGGAAAAGCTAGAAGAAATTTTGAAGATCAAAATTGTGGAGAATGACCGAAATTTAATGAAGGAAAAATTTAACAAATTACTTCACCACAACTAATAATATTAGTTATTTCATATTATATTCGTTTATCATTTATGATTAATCGTCTATCTGTTTTTGATAGATTTTGACAGATATATATATTCAGCTTTTAGATTCTTTTTAAAAAAAAATTAAATTCGCTCAAATTTTATGAATTAGCCTTCTCACATTCATCCCTCCATTCACAATAAACATCAACAGGGGCCGTCAACTCTTAATTTTTTAACAAATTAACTAATTAAACTAAAGAAATGTGAAGATAACCTGTTATATTGCTTGAATTATAGGCTCTAGAACATACTCGGCATATTAATTTTGCTGATCCCGTCCTCCGATTGCTAAAAAAAAAATAATAAGAAAAGGTGAGTTTTTTTTTGAAAAATGAAAACGATTACATTTTGCATTCGACACACTTTGAATAATCGCAAAAAGGACAATCAAAAATTGTGTCCACCTTTTCCTTGACTACTTTTTTGACTTTGGCGCGACTTTTTTTTCTAGCCATTTTGATTTTTGTTTTGTTTTTAGAAAATAATTTGATTATCAGAATAAAAAATTTCAAAGAAATAGAGTCTTTTTAATTTGGCTTTTATTCTTTAAATTCTTGAACTATTAAGTATTTTTCTTTTATTTATAAATTTAACATTTTTTTCAATGGCAGCCTAATTTGTTGCAAGCATCGAATTTGCAATCGAAACATTTAATTCTGATATTTTTGCATTCGTACTTATTTTCCTTCACATTTTGTTCCACAATTTCACTCAGCGCCTCAATAAAATCTTTTTCATCATTCAAACTCTTCACCCGAGCCACTTTTTTAAAGCCAAGTTTCTTTGCCAAGCCCATATATTCGATATCTATTTCATAAAGTGTTTCCAAATGATCAGAGGTGAATCCCAAAGGCACTAAAACTAAATTTTGCCAATTCTTTTTAGCCAAAGCCTCCAGAGCAACATGAGTAGACGGTCCCATCCAAGTTTGGAACCCAACTTTGCTTTGCCACACTAATTTATAAGGATTGATTCTTCCTAATTCCTCCATCACGAGATCGGCTGTAGCTCCTATTTCTAGAGCATAAGGGTCCCCTTGTGCGATGAAGTTATAAGGCAAAGAATGAGCTGTGAAAAGAATGAGAGCTTGTTCTCTTTCTAATTTATCAGGGAAATTTGCTGTCAAGGCTTCTTGAACCAATCTGGCTATGGTTTTGATGTATCTCTTATTATAATACCATCTATCGATGACCTTGATTTTAATTGATCCATCATTAACAATCGCGTTTTCCAAGTAAATCAAAGCCTCACGTATACTGTTTCCACTGGTAGTGCAGGAATATTGAGGGAATTGAGAGAAAAGGATAATTCGTTTTATATTCTGATGCTCAGTTATGCATTTGTTGATCGCCTCATGATATAAAGGCTTTCCATATCTGAAAGCTGGATAATAAACGAAATTTTCATTCTCATCTTTAAACTTCTCATTCAAACTCTCAATTAACATGGTCCCTTGTTTTTCTGTCCATTTTAATAAAGGGGAATATCCACCTATTGCTTTATATTGCTTCTTCACCTTAATTGGTCCACGCAATTTACCAATCAAAGGGCCTAATCCGAAAGGAATGCGAATAATAGTTCGATCAGAAAGAAATCTGGTTAAAAAAGGGGCGATCTCTTCTTCAGAATTTGGACCTCCGATGTTTAACATGAAAACCGCATTGACTGGCTTGGTGGAAGAAAAAGATTGCCTTTGGAAAGAATGATGGATTTTGATGTTTTGGATTAAAGATTTCAACATGTTTTGAGAATATAGGGAAAAAAATATAGGGATTTTATTTTTTGCAGGTGAAAATAAAAAAATGCAAAAATCGAAAAAAAAAGGAGGAAAAAAAAACCCTTGAATTTTTCGCGAAATTTATAAAAACCTTGTTTGGAATGAACGAATAAATAATTTTCTAATAATTCGGAGTATGGACGTAGACAAGCTTCAAACCACACCTTTATGCAAGTCATCCAAAAAAATCAGGAAACCAGATGCCAAAATCCCAATATGTGCAACTCCCATAAATGAATCGGATACTGTATCACATTTCCAACCTTTGATTTCAAGTGATTTGATGTTTGGCAGATATGTGCTTCTCAAACATATTGCCGATGGAACCTTTGGCCGAGTTTACGATGCTGTTGACAAATACACAGGGAGACTTTATGCTCTCAAGGTAAATTTTTTCGATTTTTTTGTCATTTTTAAAAAATTAAAAAAGATCGTCAAAGCAACCAAAAATTGCGTTGAAAATGCCAAGGTAATTAGATAATTTCTTTTTTCGAGATGTCAAAAAATTCTCATTCTACTAAAAAATAAAGAAAAATATTTAAAATAAGGAAAATTAATTGTTTTTTAAAAGCATGAAGCTCGAAAACTCACAGAAATTCATTCGAAGAGGCCTTTTGAAGGAAAGAGTTTGATTGTCCAACTGATTGATCATTTCGATTGGAACAGCCATTATTGTCTGGTCTTAGAAAAGCTAAATTTGAATCTCTTCCAATTCCTCAAGAATCGCAATTATTTAGGTTTCTTCATTTTATTTTAATAATTCTAAAAAATAAATACACAAAAAAAAGGATATCCTGTTGAAATTTTTAAGCCAGTTCTGAAGCAATTACTTCAAGGGGTGAACCTGCTGCATTCAATGGATTTAGTTCATACAGACATCAAACCAGAGAATGTCCTTTTTTTGAAAGACCCTTGTCAGCAACATGCAGATTATTTCATTAAATTAATAGATTTTGGTAACATCTCATATGTTTCAGAGGGTAACAGGAACACTATAACAACTAGACAATATAGAGCTCCCGAAGTTATTTTAGGATGTTGCGAATGGGGTAAGCCTTGTGATGTTTGGAGTGTTGCTTGTGTTGCTATGGAAATTTATTTGGGACAGCTGCTTTTTAATACTCATGACAGTTTTGAACATCTTGGGTTAATAGAGAAAATGATTGGAAACTTTCCAATTTGGATGGTTAATAGGACAAGGCCTGAAATGAAAAAATTGTTTTATTATAAGGAGGTAACTTTTAATAAAAAATTTGATAAATTTTTTTTCTTAGGTCAAGATTGGAGCTTTTGATAAGTTGTGCATAAATAAGCAAAAACTGAAGAAAACAATGCAAAAAAAAATCAAGGAAAGAATTACTTTGAAAGTATTAAGTGAATTTTATGTTTAAATAATCATTTTTAGGAAATTTTTGATATTAAAAATGATGTTGATTTGTATGATTTGATGAAGAGAATGCTGAACGTTGATCCCTTGAAAAGATTATCATGCGAAGAAGCTTTAAAACATAAATATTTTAACTAATTAAAAATTCTGATTAATTGTTATTTTTTATTTCGAAAGAAAAAATTTCTGATATTTACAAATTTTTATTATTTGACTGAATTTAATCTATAAAAATGGTGTTTCGGTATTTCGAATCATAAAAAAACATGAAATTGCATTCATTAATATAATTAGAAACAAATCAAATTTAAACTTAAATTAAAAAACAAAAAAATATAAAAATAAAGGAAAATAAATTTCTATGAGTGAAGAAATTTTTGGAAATATGAATGATAAAATTGATAATATAAAGAAAAGCAACGATGATTTTGAAGTGTTCATAGAAAACCTTGACCATTGGAGTTTTTCAGTGTTTGTTAAAAACTCTGTCATGAATTTAGTAGATAAAAAGATATTTTCACCCATTGAATTCAAATTTTTTATGGAAGAAATCTCCCCTTTAGATAAACTTAGAAAAATCGCAATAAACACAAAATTTGAAATTTTTGATGAGGAATTTGCGGAAATTGTGGTAGAAAATTTGCCATCTAATAAAATTCAATTTGTTTGTTCTTTTTTAAAAAATAAGCAATCGTTTTTTGGAAATTTTCTTCTGAAAAAATGTTTATTTTTTTTACAAAGAAAAAATGATCATTGTTTTTTATTAGAATTGGGAAAAATTAATGAAGTTTATTCAGAATATATTGATAAATTCATAAAATTGCTTCTTAAAAAATTGTTGCTTTTTGAGAACAAATATAATGAACTTCATTTATTTTTTGAAAACGATGAATTTTCACACATAGAAATACATAAGCAAATATCATCATTGATAGTGGCATCTCGGAACACATTGACTCATCTATCGATTTTTTTTATTGCCACTTTTTCTTTTGACAAAAATTCCAATTGGAAACAATTTTGTGAAGTTCTTGAAAATTTGGTTGAATATGAGAATCTTGAATCTTTGACTTTATGTTTTGAAAACAACCAAACAAATTCCAATGGTTTTTTGATTGCCTTAAGTTTCGTCTTGAAATTTCTATTCCTATATCAACAAAAAATCAGCAAATTAGCTTTCTATTATAAGGCTTCAGATCTTAATTTTGTTGCTTTGGAAGCTCTTTCTGATAATTTGGAAATAATTCTTCCCAAAATGACTGATATTTCAATTTGTTTAAGTTTTCAATACCCCCATTTTTTAAAGCTCCAACTAGATTCTTTTTTAACTTCTTTTATGAATGGCATCACAGTAAAAATCAAAAGATTGACTTTTTGTCTTCAAGATGAAGATTATGATAGAGAATCAGCCTTAATGGATAGTGTTTTATTTGATGAGGATTCAATGGCTACTGTGTTAGAGGGGATTAGAAAAACCCAATTAAGCGAATTTAATATTTTTCTTCATACGAAACCTGGAATTGCAAGTATTTTTTGGAAAAACTTTTTATTGGAATTGACAAAAGGACAAAAAATGCTCATTCATTCTAAGATTTGTCTCAGTTTAGATGAAAAAGGAGAAAAAATGTTGAAAATTTATTCAGAGAACATTAAAACAAGGAGATATTATTTGTACATAGCCTTTTCTTTAAAAAAGAAAGTTAAGAAAATATATGGTAGAATTGAGCCATTATGTGAAATATTGAATTGGTTTTTTTAAAATTCGAAATTAAAATTTTTTCTTAAAAAAAAAAATATTATTTTAATTTATTAAATGATAAAAACATATATTAAATTTTTCATTAAAAATTTTTCATTTTTGGAATGTATTTTTGAATAAATAAATTATAATAGAAATAAATTATTTTGAAAAAATATTTGAAAGAAGGATAAAAAAAAAGTTTTAATCATGGCAAGAAATGAAGAAAAAGCTCAAGCGATGCTCAATCGATGGTGGACAATGAAACGATCTTTAACCACCAAGCCTTTGGAAACCCGCCCTTCCCTTTCTCAAGAAGTCAATTCAATCAATGAATGTGAAAAATGGAGGTAAATAAACTTCCTTTTTTATCAATCTTTCAATGATTCTCTTTTTTTAGACAGCAAATAATTCGAGAAATCTCTAAAAAGGTATCGACAATTCAAAATGCAGGTCTATTTTTATAATAAAAACACATTTGAATTCATTTTATTAGGTTTGGGAGAACATAGAATCAGAGATTTAAATGATGAGATCAATAAATTGCTTAGGGAAAAATTCCATTGGGAAGAAAGAATAAGAGAACTTGGAGGAGCTGATTATCGAAAGTCGAATTCCAAAATCGTGGATTCTCAAGGCCTTGAGTTGCCAGGATCTGGAGGATATAAATATTTTGGCGCAGCAAAAGATTTACCCGGAGTTCGAGAATTATTTCAAAAGGAAGTCCCACAAGCTCCAAGCAAAAACAGAGTCGATTTATATAAAATCATCACTTATGATTATTATGGACATTTGGAAAAAGAAAATGAATTTATGATGGAAGAAGAAAAAAATTGGGAAGAAAAATATCGACAAGAAGAATTAAATAAATGGATTGAGTCAAATACCCAATTATTAAAGAAAAAATTTAAAGGCAGAAACATTGATGAAATTGAGGTAGCAGAAATTCTGGAAATCATCAATGAAAATGAAAAAGATGAAGATTTCGGAATCAAAGAAGAAGAAAATGTACAAAAAAAAGAAGATATTGTTGAAAAAGCCAAGGAAGATGAATTGATAAAGAGAAAAAATGAAGTTCTAAACAAATATTTTAATGAATCGATGAAAAACGAAAATGAAGAGGAGAAACTGATCAAGGATCTGATTGAAATGAATGAAGAGTTATAAGAGACTTCTCGATTTATAATTAATAAGATTATTTTTAAAAAACGAAAATTTTTCAATAAAACACATTTTTTTCTTTAATTTTTTTTTAAATAATCAATTATATGTATTTCAAAATCCATCAGTTTTATATATTAAATTATGAAAAAACATCAAAATTATACATTTAAAAAGCTAAATAACTTTTAAAATAATAAACAATAATATTATTTAAATTATTTTGTGAGAAAAAAAACTTGGATGCAATTTGTCTTTCATTGTAAATGTTTGAACTCTTTCAAATATAGAGATCTGCATCATTTCTTGCAATTTTTCTTTTAATGCTTTTTTGCTTACAGGTTTTGCCAAATATTCATCAATTCCACATTGTTTGCATTGATCAATATCTTTATTTGAAGTGCTGGCCGTTAAGGCTAGAATCATGATATTTGGAATGATGTTTTTCTTTGCTAGTTCTTTGATTTGTTGGGCTGCCTCAAAACCATCCATTATTGGCATGTAACAGTCCATCATAATAAATGTGAAATTTTTATCTTTCAAAATTAATTCTAAAGCCATTTTTCCATCATTTGCTGTTTGATAATTTATTCCAAACGAATCAAGATATTTGCCGATCACAAAAAGGTTTATTTGATCATCATCTACTAAAAGAATTACATGTTTCTTGATTCTTGAATCTATGGAATTTGGTGATTTTTCCAAGCTTCTTATATTAGGGGAAGTCGTCAAATTTGAGTGATACGATATGATGGATTCACAAATATGTCTGTCTTTCTCCATGATTTCTTCATTAATTTCTTCCTCTTCAGGTATATTTAAAGGCAATTTAAAGCTAAAAGTCGATCCTTTTTCATATTCACTGTTGACTTCTATTCTAGCATCAGGATCTCCTGAAAGCAATTCAACCATATGTCTACTGATAACCAAACCTAAGCCAACACCTGAAGGATTTATGGCTAAATTTTCGCCTTCAAGTTTTCCGAATAATTTAAATAGCTTCGTCAAGTCTTCTTTCTTTATTCCCAAACCAGTGTCTTCAACACTGAATTGAATGAACCTTTTATCATTTTCAACTATTTTCCTAACCATGAGCTTAAGATGTCCAGTTGAGGTAAACTTCAGAGCATTGGAAAGCAAATTCAACAACACTTGTTGAACTCTTCTATGATCGCATATCAACATTTGATTCATTAAATCCTTGGGAATATCTAAAATAAATTGGAGGTTCTTTCTTTGACATTGAAACTTAATCAAATCGATCACCTCTTTTATTAGATCCATCACTCTATATCTGGAAAATATCAACCGCAGCTTCCCGCTTCTAATTTGAGAGAAATCCAAGATATCATTTATCATAAATAACAACAAGTTGGAGCATCTCGTTGCAATTTTCAAATATTTCTTCGATTCCTTTTCAAGAATCCGACTGGAAAGCAATTCCAGAATTCCAACTAAGCCATTCAATGGAGTTCTCAGATCGTGAGACACTGTTGCAAGCAATTTATCCTTATATTCATCAAGCTCCTTTAGTTGTTTGACTAATTTGACAGCTGAAATATCTGACATAAGGATCAAAAAAGCGTTTTGATTTTGCCAGTCAATTTTACCTATTTTAACATCAAAAAAACATTCTTCATTAGATTTGGAGCAACATATTGAGGTTTGATATTTAAGAAAATTGAATTTTTCTTCGTTATGTTGGATTTTCGTTAAAATGCTAAAGAGATTATATTCTGAAATCGTTATATTTTGAATTTTCTTGAAGATTTGATTTTCGTTCGTCGTTTGATAAAATTTGTGGACCTCTTCATTGCAAAATAAAATTTGGCTTTTTTTTTCATCCAATATAATTATTTGATTAGGTAGAATCTTATTAATCAACTCTTCAAAGCTCTTGAGAGTTCGATCAAAACTTATAAATTGATGGAAAAAATGCTTGAAGTTTTTTTCCATAAAAAATGCAACCAAAGGAAATGTGTTGGCTAAAATTAATGGAAATATAAATGCAAACATGTTTATTTTTTCAATGGCCTGACTTTCTAGAATCCATGAATATTGTGCATAGTTAAGCAACATATTGGTTGTCCACACCAAAATCCAATCAATTTTAGCAATGAAAAGAAAGAGCCTACAGGATTCCAACCCAGTTGCTAAATAAAAGACGCTCCTATTTGATAATTGGTCGAAAAGTATAGGGAAAAAAAACTTCAAATGAATTATATAGATAAGTGCCACCAGAAAACAGAACCCTATATCCAAATGTAATTTGCTTTTTTCCCCGAATTTCTTAAAAGCTTGGGCCAAGAGAACAAAAAGGAGGGTCATCAATAAAGTTCTAATGAAGTGCAATGCGTTGGGGATATAGATATTTTTAACCAGCGATATAACGAGCGCCAATAACATATAAAGAAAGAAAAAATGGAAAATTTTGGTTGTATAGATTTTGGAATGTTGTTTGTAGGTCTCCTCATATTCTCTATTAGTGTATTTGAGAGAAATGGGAAACATGTTAATGTCAGTCATTGGGGTTAATAATAAACTTTTTTTTAATAGCTCTTATGTTTTTTAATAGCTCTTATGGAGTTTTTTTTGTTCATATTATAAAAAAAAAAACCTTATATCCTTTTCTGTGAGCTCTTTTACGTCATTTAAAAACATCATTAATAATAAAATTCAGAAAGAAAAAAAAACGGATAAAAGATGTTATTAAGTCAAAAGCACTCATCTATCATGTATTTTTAAATGACCATCAGTTTGAAGGCTGGAAACAAAATAATTTTTGTTCTATATATTTACTATTGAGTCCAACTTGATTTAATTTTAAAATATCATATTTTGTTTGTTCTAAAATTTCTATAAATAGTGCTTGAATGAAAAACAAAGAAAAAGAACATTTACAAATTATTTTATGGATAATTTTTATTTTTTTGAAAAAAAACAAAAATTCCGAATCAATCCGATAAGAATCTACTCTTTTTTTAATAAATGTTTTATGACCTAATATAAAATTTTAAAATGCTTCGAAGAAAAATCCTTTTAATTCCTCAAACAATCCGATATGGGAAATTTTTCTCTCCCAGAAACGCCAACCTAAATTTCACTTATCAAGCCAAGTTTCTATTTTCCCAGAAAAAAAATAAGGATGATGAAATAAAAAAAACAATGAAAGGCAAAAAAAAACAACCATTTTCTATCATTTCCTAAATCATTGCCTAGGATTTGAAAAATTCCAAAGGGTCAGAAAGACAGAAAACATCGCAGATCCTAAAAAACCGAAAACAGTTGAAGACTTGGGCAAAATAAATAATATGTCCACTCAAGAAAATATCAACAAAGAAGAATTTTCTAGCCAAAAAATTGAAAAACCCATTAATGAACAACAAAATTTAAAGGGTAAAACAAAAATTTTATCATTATCATAAACAAATACATAGGATTTCACAAAAGGAAAGAAGATGAACATCAATCTGAAGAAATTAATGTAAAAATAAGGAAAGAAGAAGAACCCAGAGAACAAATGCAGACCTTTAAAGGTTTTGAAAAATTTCAAAGAAAAAAAAGGGAAGGCGAGCAAATTGCAAAAAAATCAGAGGATATTGATTTAAGCAAAGCTACAGAAGAACAAAATGAAAAAAAGTCTGAGTTTGGGGAAGGTTATAAATTTTAAAGGTAGTTTTTCATTTTTTTAACAGATTTCCAAAAAATTAACCCGGAAATTTTGAAAACGATTGAAAAATTAAAAGAAGAACAAAAAAAGGAAAAACAGCCTGAAGAAGAAAAATTAAATGATCATCAAGAACAAAGCATATAATGTTATCAATATTTTAATAAAATTCCTTTTAGAAAATGAAGAACAGAATAACAAGTTCAACTCTTCCAAAAAAAGCTCAGAAGAAAAAAAACCCAACGAAGACTCATTTAAAAATTTTAAGAAAAACCAGGAAAAATTGAAAAAGCCATTTTTCGATCAAGAAACGATGGAGAAAAAATTTACAGATTTTTTTGAATTTTTTATGGAAAATCTTCGAGTATTTTTATTGGGGTCTTTGGCATTGTTAGGATTTGCTATAATTTACAAATTACGTGATGAAAATGATGTCATAACATTTACAGTAAGCTGCATTTACATTTTTTTCATAAAACAAAAATAAATTTAAGGAATTGGTTTATGATTATGTTGCCAATAATAAAGTCAAGAGTATTTCCATAAACCGGATGAATAATGGAAAAATTTTCTCGACATATGCTATAATTCATCTTCACAATTCAGAAAAGAGAAAAGTCATATTATCCAATTCACCTCATTTCATTCAAAGTATGGAAAAGGCTCAAATGGAAATGGTTTAAATTTTTCTTCCAATTAAAAAATTATTAAAAATAAATGAAGGGAAGGACACAACATGAATATGTTCCCATCGTTTTCGAATATTTGATCGACCGATCAAATGTTCTGACTCAAGCTTTTGAAATAGCTTTGGCAGCTGTTACGATTGTATATATCTACACCTTCGTGAAAACTAGAGGAGGTGGTCTTGCCAATCGAACGAATGATATTTTTGGAATTGGTAAATGATAAATTTTCAAAGCATCTAAATTTTTTTTTTTTAAGGAAAATCAAATGTGAAGGTTTTTGGAGTCGACAACAATGTGAAAGTGAGATTCAAAGATGTTGCGGGTTTGAATGAAGCCAAATTGGAAATTTCAGAATTCGTGGATTTTCTCAAACGTCCCAGAAAATACAAAGAATTAGGAGCTCGTTTGCCAAGAGGAGCTTTGCTTTCAGGGCCTCCAGGAACAGGAAAAACTATGTTGGCAAAGGTCATTGATGAAATTTAATTCTAAAATTTTTATATGTTTTATAATGCTTTGCAGGCTTGTGCTGGTGAAGCTGGTGTTCCTTTTCTTTATATTTCAGGTTCAGATTTCGTGGAGATGTTCGTGGGGGTGGGTGCCGCACGTGTGAGGGATCTTTTCAAGCAAGCGAAATCCAAAGCTCCATCAATGATTTTTATTGATGAAATCGATGCTGTAGGCCGGAAAAGAGATTGTAATTTTAAACTTCATTCATTGTTATATTTTTGAAAATTTTCAAAGCAAAATTGGGAGGAAATGATGAAAGGGATAACACTTTGAACCAATTATTAGTGGAAATGGACGGTTTTGGCACTGATAGTCAAGTGGTTGTCATAGCAGCAACCAATAGGAAGGAATTGTTGGATCCAGCTTTAACAAGACCTGGTCGTTTTGATAGAACAATAGAAGTGTCTCTCCCGGATCTTGAAGAGAGGAAAAGCATCTTTATGGTTCATTTGAAGCCACTCAAATTGAATGCTGAGAAGAAAATCGAAGAATATGCTAAAAGACTTGCGACTTTAACTCCTGGATTCACAGGGGCTGAAATTTCGAATCTCTGCAATGAAGCAGGACTTATTGCTGCCCGAACGAATAAACAATCTATTGATTCTATAGATTTCGAGCTTTCTAGTGAAAGAGTGATTGCTGGTCTTGAAAGAAAAAAAATGCTTTCTGACGAAGAGCGAAAAACTGTTGCATATCATGAAGCAGGTCATGCTGTTGTGAGTTGGTTTTTAAAAGGAGGCTCTCCTCTTTTAAAAGTAATAAAAAAACCAAATACGAAATTAAAATAAAGAAAAGGTGACCATTCTTCCAAGATCCAAAGGCTCATTGGGTTTCGCTCAATATCTTCCAAATGAATCTTCGTTAGAATCTAAAGAAGAGTTAATTGATCAAATATGCTGCATTTTAGGTGGACGTTGTTCAGAAGAAATCTTTTTCAATAGGGTTTTTTTCAATTTAAGTTTAGATAGTTTTTCATGAAATTATTTTCTTTAAAGGTGACCACTGGAGCACATAATGATTTAGAAAAAGCCTTTGATATTGCTTATTCATTGGTAACTAAATTTGGGATGAGCGAAAAAATAGGTTATATGGGATTACCACAAGAAAACTATTATAAGAAAGTATCAGAAAATACACAAAAGGCATCATTATTTACGAAATTATATTTTAAATAGAATTATTTTTTAGATAATTGATGGAGAAGTGAAAGATATTATTGAAAATTGTAAAAAAGTCACAAAAGAAACGATTATCGAACATAAACTTAAAATAGAACAGTTGAAAACAAATTAATTTTGCTAAAAACATTAATAAAAATTTAGGTTGGCACAATCTTTATTAGAAAAGGAAACTTTGGATTTGACCGCTATTTTAAGGATTCTAGGTGAAAGGCCATTCCCACCTAAATCAAATTTCAAAGAGTATTTGGAAACAAAGAAAATAATTGAGGAAGAAAAAGGGAATGAGAAGAAAACGAAAGAAGCAGAAAACATTGCTCAATATCAAATTGAAACTTTTAAAATTTAAAAAATCAAATAACAAGAAAAAAATAACATTTTTATTTTTATTTTATAAATTGGGGCGCGACCCCAATGAGCACGCTAGATAATTTCAAAGAATATTTTTAATTTATTTTAATTTATTTTAATTTATTTTAATTTATTTTAATTTATTTTAATTTATTTTAA
>Ga0302320_10016156_pt1 | contig 15275 bp, 11 predicted proteins | sample Bog_T0_3_FD_202130 | JGI IMG/M metagenome (GOLD analysis project Ga0302320, IMG submission 202130) | Peat permafrost microbial communities from Stordalen Mire near Abisko, Sweden - Bog_T0_3 | ecosystem: Environmental > Terrestrial > Soil > Wetlands > Peat | place: Sweden: Abisko, Stordalen Mire... | reverse complement strand
TTTATTAAAATTCTTGTTGTATTCGATGACGTTGCCGTCGCCAAGGTAGGAAATGAGATACGTTCCCTGCGCGGTGTAGCGCGCGCGGCGGAATTGCCCGTGAATGTTCCTGGGATTGAACGGCTGGCCGGTGGCGCTGGGAATCTCATGGTTCACCTCCACCGCGCCGGTCTTGGTGTTGACGATCATCAGCTTGGGCGGCAGGCCGTTCACGACGAACATGACCCGGTCCAGACCGATGGGCTGGCAGGTGTGGACTTCCGTGTGATTGGTGCCGGTGCTGTTGTCGCAATTGTATCGCCACAGCACTTTTTTGTCCGGCGTGATTTCGGCGACGTATTGCATGCGGGTGAAGAGGATGTTGCCGTTGGAAAGCATCCACACGTCGTCGTATTCGTAGGGATTGTCCCGACTGCCGGTCTGGTAAGTCCAGAGCACCCTGCCGTCGTTGACGAGGAACATTTTGGTGAAATTCTCGCCGACATAAAGCATCGGGTGCTGCGCCAGCCCCTTGCCGGGCAGGCCGGCGGGCGTGGGCGCGTTCGTCCATTGGCCGGCGGGCGACGCGCCTTCGGCAGGCCCCATCGCGGGCACATCCGGGGCGGTGAAGCGGTCGAGCTGGGCCATGCACGGCGTCGCCGAGGACACCCCTGCGGCGCCAGTCGTGTGACAGCCGGTCAATGTGGCGATGGTGACAATGGCCGAAAATGCGGCCAGCGAAGAGAGAAGTTTTGCATTCATGTTTTTGGAAATCCGGCTGATTGAAAACGAAAACGGCTGTCCGGTCAATCTGGTAATTGCCGCTCATGAAATTGCATGGCGAATAACTTTGTGAATTGGTTGCGAACGAGTTTTTTTAGTTCGGGCTTGTGGGAATTTCAACGGCGGAGTTTCCTTGTGGCATGATTGATTCTGTTTCCGACGCCGCCGGCGCAGCGGCGGATTTGAAGAAGGCGCGCCGCCGCAAAAATGTTTCCGCAGCCGACCCGATAAAACTGGACCGGCTGCCGCCCCATGCGCTGGACATGGAGCAGGGCGTGCTTGGCTGCCAGTTGCTTTCGCCGAACGATTGCGTCGGCGAAGTCATCGAGAAATTGAAGGGCGTCGGGGTTGAAGCGCATTACGACCTGCGGCACCAGACCATCCAGGCGGAATTGTTTGAAATGTATGACGCCCGGATTCCGATTGATGTCATCACCTTGCAGCAGCGGCTCAAGGACAAGCGGCTTTTGGAGCAGGTGGGCGGCATCGCGTATTTGAGCCAGCTTCAGGACGCGGTGCCGAGCGCGGCGAACTTGAGCTATTACCTCGACATCGTCCGGGAAAAATATCTGCTGCGGAAAATGATCCAGACCTGCACGGAGGTGGTCGGGCGGGTTTATGAGTGCGAGGGCGACGTGGACGCGCTGCTGGACGAGGTGGAGCGCGACGTGCTGCGCATCAGCGAATCGCACGCGCAAGGCGATTCGTTGACGACCAAGGAGCTGGTGGGCCGGGCCGTGGTGACGATTGAAAATTTCTTCAACCGCAAGGGCACGCTCACGGGGCTGGCGACGGGCTACGCGGATTTGGACCGGATGACGGACGGATTGCACGGCAGCGAGATGATTGTGATCGCGGCGCGGCCGAGCATGGGCAAAACGTCGCTGGCGATGAACATCGTCGAGAATGTGGTGCTGGAGCAGCAATTGCCGGTGGCGGTGTTCAGCCTGGAAATGAGCGCGGAGGCGCTGGTGATGCGCATGATGTGCTCGATTGCGCGGGTGAACCTGCGGAGCATCCGCGAGGGATTCATGAGCGAGTCGGACTTCCCGAAACTGACGAACGCGGCGGGGAAGCTGGCGAACTCGAAATTGTTCATTGACGATTCGGCGGGGCTTTCGATTTTGCAGTTGCGGGCGCGGGCGCGGCGGCTGCATCAAATGCACGGCGTGAAGCTGTTTGTGGTTGACTATTTGCAGCTCCTGCATTCTACTGCGCGCCGGTCCCAGGAAAACCGGCAGCAGGAAATCGCGGACATTTCCAGCGGCCTCAAGGCGCTGGCGAAGGAATTGAAGGCGCCGGTGCTGGTGCTGTCGCAGTTGAACCGCGAGCTGGAGCGGGACAAGAGCCGCAAGCCGCGGTTGAGCGACCTGCGCGAGTCGGGCGCGATTGAACAGGACGCCGACCTGGTGGGTTTGTTGTATAAACCGAGCGCGGGCGAAGATGACGACGGGAACATTGAAGAAGCGGACGGCGTGCCGGTCAATCTGCTGATTGCGAAACAGCGCAACGGCCCGACGGGCGACGTGAATTTGACATTCTTGAAATCTTACACACGATTTGAAAGCGCAGCCAAAGTCAGCGATGAAGACGTGCCAACGGGGTGACGGGCGATGAAATTATTTCTTCGCCTGCTCGGAATCTGGCTGCTGTTCGGCTGCGTGCAAGCCGCGTGGCCGCAGACGACCGCCGGCCCGAAAGTGGACCGCGTGGACATCCAATACAAAGGCCCCAAGTCGGTCAGCGAGCAATTCATCCGCGCCAACATGAGCCTCAAGGCCGGGGACACCTACCGCCCAAACGTGACCGAGCAGGACGTGCATTCGCTTTACGGCACGGGCCAGTTTTACAGCATCCTTGTTTCCGTGGATCCGGCCGATGATGGCGGTGTGGTGGTGACTTTCCTCGTGCAGGCGCGGCTGCGGATCACGGACATCAAGCTTTCGGGCAACAAAAAGTTGACCGATTCGAAGATCCGCAAAAAAATCACGGTGAAGACCGGCGAACCGCTGGACGAACAGAAATTGTTCACCGACGTTCAGGAGATCAAGAAGCTCTACGAGAAATACGGCTATCCCGACACGCAGGTGAAATACGTCTTTGACACATTTGACGCGGCGGCGGGCCACGCCTCGGTTACGTTTCAGATTGTCGAAAGCAAGAAGATCAAGGTCACGCTGGTGGAATTTGTCGGCGCGAAGGCGTTTCCGCAGAAGGAACTGCGCAAACAGATCAAGACGCGGGAGCACTGGATGTTTTCGTGGCTGACGGGCAGCGGCGTGTTCAAGGCGGACGAGTTTGACGACGACAAGGACGCGCTGACGCAATTTTACCGCAGCCACGGTTATCTGGATTTTGAAATCAAGGATGTGAAATTTGAGTATCCAACGCCGAGCACGATGGCGCTCCGGTTTTTCGTCTATGAAGGGAAGCAATACAAGGTCGGCTCGGTCAAATTCACCGGCAACAAGATTTTTGATGACGCCGCGATTCGCGCCGGGCTGCAATACATCCACGACTTTCAACACTCGAAGGCCAAGCTCGGTCCGAACGATCTGCCGATGGACGTGGGCGACACCTTCACGCCCGGCGGCTTGAGCACGAATCTGACGGCGCTGGAGGATTTCTACGGCAGCAAAGGTTACATTGACGTGCAGCGCGGCCAGACGCTGCGCGCCACCCGCATTCCGAACGTGGACACGGGAACGATAGACCTGGAATTTCAGATTGACGAGGGACAGAAGTCCTACGTGGAACAGATCAGCATTCGCGGCAACATCAAGACGAAGGACAAGGTCATCCGCCGCGAACTGGCCATTGCGCCGGGCGAAGTCTTCGACATGGTGCGCATCAAAATCAGCCAGCAGCGCCTCGAAGGGCTGGACTATTTTGACAAGGTGGAGATGGAGCCGGAGCCGACCGACCCGCCGATTGCCGGGCGCAAAAACCTAAACGTGGACGTGCAGGAGAAGGACACCGGCAAATTCACGCTGGGCGCGGGCTTCAGTTCGGTGGACGCGCTCGTCGGTTTCGCGGAAATTTCTCAGGGCAATTTTGATTTGTTCCATCCGCCATATTTCACCGGCGGCGGCCAGAAACTGCGCCTGTTCGTCCAGTTGGGCACGCAGCGGCAGGACTATGAACTCTCGTTTATTGAGCCGTGGTTTATGAACCGTAAATTGTCGCTCGGTGTGGACTTTTACCGGCACCAACTGGATTTTGAAAGCCCCAACAATATTTACGACGAAACCCGCACCGGGGCGCGCGTGAGTCTGACCCGCGCCCTGGGCAGCGATTTTCTCATCGGCAGCGTCAGCTACACCCTTGAGGACGTTGGCATAGACCTGAACGGCGGCTGGCACGGTTGGCAGCCGGCAGCTTTTCCCAACCCGCCGCTTCCACCCAATGTCCCGCAAGCCATTTTGGAACAAACCGGGGATCACATGTATCAACGTTTCGGGGCGTCGCTCGCTTACGACACGCGGAACAGCAGCAAACTGCCCAATCACGGCCAGCGGACGGAACTGGATCCCGAATTCAGCGTGGGGGACACGACTTATTACAAGTTGGAGGGCAAGACCGCTTGGTTTTTCCCCGGATTTTTCAAGGGCCATGTGCTGGAAGCGGACGGACGCGGCGGCGTGGCGGAGGGCTTGACCGGCGGCGACGTGCCGTTTTACGACCGCTATTATCTCGGCGGCCTTTACTCGCTGCGTGGTTTCAAATTTCGCAACGTCGCGCCGCGCGACCCCAATTACGGCAGCATTCAATATCCGCAGATTCCGAATGAGCCGATTGGCGGCGACAGCTACTGGTTCAGTTCGCTCGAATACAGCATCCCGATTCTCGAAAAGGACAACGGCCCCAGCGTGCGCGTCGCGCTGTTCTACGACGCCGGCGTGGTGGGTGCGGATCCGTATTCCTTCTCCGGCAATTTTGACGACGACTACGGCCTCGGTTTGCGGCTGGACATTCCACACCTCGGCCCGTTGCGGCTGGACTATGGCATCCCCATTTCGCATGATCAATACAACGGCTCCGGCGGCAAATTCCAGTTTGGGGTCGGATACACCCACCCGTTTTAAGATGACACCGCGCGCAAAAAAAATCCGGTTTGCGAAGTCAATTCTCGCCGGCCTCGCCGGCCCGGCTTGGCTGGGCCTGTTCGCGACCGCCGCTCTCGCGCAAACGGCGATGATGCCGGCCGGGCTGCCGCTTTATTTTGAGGCCAACCAGGGGCAGGTGGATTCCCCGGCGCCATTCATCGCGCGCGGCCACGACTCCCAATTCCTGATTTCGCCCGGCGCGGCGCAAATTGTTCTTTGCAAAATGTCCGCGGCGCGGACGGTGCGGATGCAATTTGTTGGCGCGAACACGCAGGCGGAAATTTCCGGCGCGGAGGAAATGTCCGGCAAAATCAATTACCTCGTTGGCAATGAACCGGCGCGCTGGCAGACCGGCGTGGCGACGTTCGCGCGGGTGGATGTCGGCCGGCTTTATCCCGGCGTAAGCCTGGCCTATTACGGCAATCAGCGTCAGCTCGAATACGATTTCACCGTCGCGCCGGACGCGGATCCCGGCGTCATCGCAATTCATTTTGACGGCGCGGATAACATTTCCGTCAATCCCGCCGGCGAATTGGTTTTGAATCTGGGCGACAGTGAAATCCGCCAGCCGAAGCCGGTCATTTATCAAACGGTCAACGGAATCCGCAAAGAAATCAGCGGCGGCTACAAAATGTTGGACGCCGACACCATCGCGTTCGCCATCGGCGATTACAATCACGGCCTGCCGCTGGTGATTGACCCGGTTTTGAGTTACTCGACTTATTTTGGCGGCAATGTGGGCATGGAAGCACTGGCGGTGGCGGTGGACCCAAATGGATTTGTTTATGTCGCGGGGCAGACGTTCTCGACGCAATTCACGAACTGGCCGGTTCCGCCCGGCGCGTTTCAGACGAACAATCATGGCGGCAGCCAGGTTGGCGACGCGTTCGTGGCGAAGTTTGACAGCCTCGGCACCAATCTGATTTACCTCACCTACCTGGGCGGCAGCGGCGACGACGCGGCCTACGGACTCGCCGTGGATGCCGCGGGCGATGCCTATGTTGCCGGCGCCACCGACTCGACGGATTTTCCGACCAAGAACGCGCTTTACAAAACCAACAGCAGTTTTTCCGTTCCGAACGCGGGTTATTCCGCCGACGCCTTTGTCGCGGAATTGAATCCGAGCGGGTCCAATCTCATTTATTCAACCTATCTCGGCGGTGAAAGCTCGGACGCGGCTTACGGCATCGCGGTGGATGCATCCGGCAGCGCTTATGTGACCGGCTTCACCTATTCAACCAATTTCCCGGTCGCCAACGCGCTGCAAAAATATCTGCAATGCCCCAATTCCGTTTATTGGAACGCCAATGCGTTCGTCACCAAAATCGGCGCGGGCGGCTCACCGCTGATTTATTCGACCTACCTGGGCGGCACCAATTTTGACGAAGGCAAAGGCATCGCCGTGGACGCCGCCAATTGCGCCTACGTGACCGGCTATACCGCCTCCACGAATTTCCCGACGGTCCATTCCATCTACCAGGTCATCGGCACAAATTTTTACAATGGCTATTTGCTGAATAATTTCACGAACTACAACGGATATTATGCCAACGACGCCTTCGTCGCCAAATTATCCCCGTCCGGCACCAATCTGGTGTATTCCACTTTTCTCGGCGGCGCGAACAATGACTTCGCCAGCCAAATCGCCGTGGATTCCGCCAGCAACGCCTACGTGACCGGCTGGACGGTCTCCACCAATTTCCCGAACTCGGTCACGAATATTCCCTATTTGCACAGCGGCTTGAGCAACAACTTGAACGCTTACTATCCGCTGGTGACCAACGTCTTTCTGACGCAGATCACCTGGAGCGGCACGAACGCAAGCATCGGATATTCCGCGGTCTTTGGCGGCACCAATTTCGGCATTGATGCCGGCGAGGGCGTCGCGGTGGATGCGATGGGCGATGCCTTCGTGGTCGGCGCCACATCCTCCACGAATTTCCCGTGCGATCCGCTCAACAATCCCGGTTTCCTGCGGGCGACCAATTCCGGCGGCTTCGACGTGTTCGTCACCGCTTTCGCCCCCAATGCCGCCAAGCTCCTTTACTCCACTTATCTTGGCGGCGGCGGCAATGATATCGGTTTCGGCGTCGCCCTCGACCCGGCGGGCAACGCTTACGTTGTTGGCTCCACGGCTTCGACCAATTTCCCGACCGTCAACGCGCATCAAACCGTCCTCACCGGGACGAACGACATGTTCCTCGCCAAAATCCTGCTCCTGCAAGCTGCGCCGGCACTGGCCATCGTCTGCGGCAAAACGAACGTCACGCTGGCCAAACCCGCCTATCTGCCCGAATACCGGCTTGAGTCCAACACCAACCTGTCATTCGACACCTGGACGCTGGTGCCGGTGCCGCTGCCGCCCGTCTTCAGCAACGGCTTGCAGATCATCACGCTGCCCGTGACCAGCGGCGATTTGTTTTTCCGGCTGCAAAAATTTTGACGCGCGCGTGAATTTTGATTTGGCTTGGCGGGCAAATTCTGCTTTAATTCCCCCGATGAAAATTATTTTACGTTCGATCTTTCCAGCCGTGCTGCTGCTGACATTGTTGAGCGGCTCCGCCCTCGCGCAAACCAAGATTGCCACGGTGGATTTGGGCAACACCTTCACCAATTATTACAAGACCAAACTGGCGCAGGCCGCCATCCAGGATCGCGCCACCCAGCTCGCCAAGGATGACAAAAGCATGAAGGACGATCTGCAAAAGGCCACCGACGATTACCAGCAGCTTTTGACACAGGCGAACGACCCGGCCATTTCCGGCGACGAGCGCGACCGCCGCAAACAGACCGCCGCCGACAAGCTGAAGCAATTGGAGGATCGCCGCGCGGCCATTGCCCAATACGAGCAAACGGCGCAGGCCGATCTGAACAACCAGCGCCAGCGGATGCGCGAAAAAATCCTGGACGACATCCAGACCGCCATCAACGCCAAGGCCAAGGCCGGCGGTTACACGCTGGTCATTGACAAATCGGCGCAGGCGGCCAGCCTCACATCTGTTGTGGTCTTCAGCGACCCGGCAATTGATTTGACCGCCGACGTGCTGAAACAACTGAACGCCGGCGCGCCGATTGATCTGCCCGCCATGAGTTCAGCGCCGGCGCTTTCACCCGCGCCGTCGTTGTTGAACACCAACGCTCCGTAACGGTCCGAAGGCCGCCAGCCGGAATCAAAAAAATCGCGCTTGCCTCGAAGCGCGGAAAGGCGTAAATTCCACGCTCTTTTGCAATTGAATTGAATTTATGCGACGTCCCAAAGGCATCAAAACGAAAAAATCCGCGGCCAAGCGGTTCAAGATCACCGCCACTGGCAAGGTTCTGCGCTTCCACGCCGGACGCCGCCATCTGGCCCAGTCCAAAAATGCGAAGCGCCGGCGCCGCCTCGGCAAGGTCGCCGTGGTGGATCCAACCGATGCCTACCGCATCACCCAAAGCATGCCCTTCAGTCATCGCGGCTGATTGCCGGTCAATATTCAACGCTGTAAAATTTTATGCGAGTCACCAATTCCCCAGCTTCCCGCAAACGCCGCGGAAGAATGCTCACCGCCGCCAAGGGCTACCGCCTCAAGCGCTCCAAACTTTACCGCTACGCCTCCGACGCCGTGGATCATGGCCGCCAATACGCCTATCGTGACCGCCGTCGCAAGAAGCGCCTGTTCCGCTATCTCTGGCAAATCCGCATCAACGCCGCGGCCCGCGCCGCCGGGTTGACTTACAGCCGCTTCATGGAAGGCTTGAAAGCCGCCCAATGCGCGCTTGACCGCAAGGTCATCGCCGATCTCGCCGCGACCGACGCCGCCGCTTTCACGGAACTGGTCAATATCGCCAAGACCGCGCTGAAAGCCAAACCCGGCGCGACCCTGGCCAAGGCCTGAAAACCTCCAATTTTCAAATTTGAAATTCAAGTCGCGGGCGGCCGGCAATGGCCGCCCGTTTGTGTTTGTGAAGACTTTTTTTGAACGCTGAAACCCTCCGGCTCGCGGGCGCCACGCGGGTTCACTTCAACTTCAGAATTTGAAAATCAGCGCCTGGTTGCCCGGCTTCGGCAAGGGGAATTATTTTTTGAAATAAAGCTCCTCGATGTTCCAGGTTGCGCGGTAGCCGCTCAATGCCGTCGCGCGCACGTTGCCGATGTCCGAACGGATCGCGGCGTAATACATCGGCGTGACGGTGAAAATCATCGGCTGCTGCTCGGCGAGAATTTCCTGAACTTCATCATAATCTTTTTTCCGCTCGTTGAAATCCAGCGTCTTCATCTGCGCGTCCATCAGGAAATCCAGCCGCGCCTCCCAGTCCGTTGAAGGCGCTTTCTGGCGCGGAAACCACTGGTGCGTGAAGCCGCTGGACTTGATGACGTTCATCATGCTGGAAGGATCGGCGCTGCCGCCGCCGAGGCTCAACAGCACGCATTCGTAATCGCAAGTCACGTCAACCTTCTGGACCAGCGTGTTGAATTCAATCGGCTGAAAAATCACGGTGACGCCCAGTTTTTCCAGGTCGGACTTGATCAGCACCGCCGTCTTTTCGCGCGCGCCGTTGCCGACATTCGTGTTCATGACAAATTCAATCTTGTTGCCGTCCGCGTCGGTCAGGAAATCGTCGCCGTTGCGCTTTTCAATTCCGATTTCCTTCAACAGCGCGCGCGCCTTGTCCAAATCCTGCGGATACTGGCGCGTGTTGGAATCGAACCATTTCTTGTCGCCGGGCGTGACCAGGCCGTAGTTCGGAATCGCGCGGCCATTGAAAATGGATTTGATGATGCTGTCGCGGTCAATCGCGCAGGAAATCGCCTGCCGGAATTTCGTGTTGCGGAACCATTTCAGTTTTTTCGGATCCACCAGCGGCTGGCCGGTCTTGGCGTCCGCGTTCGTGTTTTCGTTGAACCAGAAAAACGCCGTCTCCAGGCCGATGCCGGGTTCGAGCAGGTTGAATTTCCCCTTCGCCGACTCGGTTTTGAAATGGTCGTATTCGTAGGGCAGCACAAAATCATCCGCGTCGCTCTCGCCGCTCAAGAAGCGCAGCGACATCGCGTTCATGTCCGGCACGACGGTGTAGATGATGTTGTCAAAATACGGCAGGCGCTGGCCGTTGCTGTCCACCTCGAAAAAATACGGGTTTCGCTCCAGCAGGATGGATTGCGCCGGCTTGTATTCCTTGAGGCGGAACGGCCCGCTGCCGACGATCCTGGCCGCGTCCCAATTCACGCCGTAGGCCGAGGTGAACGTCTTGTCCGCGACAAATTTTTCCAAAATGTGTTTCGGCAAAATCGGCACGCCGCCGAAATTTTCCAGAAACGGCGCGTAAATTTCCGGCGTCACGACCTGGATCGTCAAGTCATCCACTTTCGTGACCGTGAATTTTTTTCCGTCCACGATGAACAGATCGCGCGTGACGTTGTCAATCCCCGGGTTGTAAATCGCGTCCCAGGTGAACACCACGTCATCCGCCGTCAACGGTTCGCCGTCGCTCCAGCGCAGATTTTTCCGCAAATGAAACGTCCACGTTTTTCCGTCCGGCGCATTCGTCCACGATTCCGCCAGCCCCGGCGTGACCGACTGCGACGGCACATCAAAGCCCAGCAGCGCCGCGAACAGATGCCGGTAAATCTCCTCGGACGATTGTTCGTTGGCCGTGATGGGATTGAAGGTTTTGGGATCGCCAAACGTGGCGATGACGAGCCTGCCGCCCGGCACGCCTGGCGTGCAGTTGTCCACCAGCGGCGGATCGGGCAGCGGATAATTGGCGGCGGCATTTCCCGCAGGATTATTTTCAGATTTTTTGCCGCAGCCGCAGCCGCAAAAAAGTGCGGCGGCGAAAATCGCAAAAACCCGTTCAAAAATTTTCATGCGCGACACATTAGCATTTCAATCCAAAAGCCGAAAGCGTCCTTTTCACTCGCAAGCGCCCGGAATTTTTGCCACGTTTTGCGCGCATCGCGATGCTGACGTTTGTCCTGAAAAGACTGCTGCACATGATTCCGCTCCTGCTGGGCGTGTCGCTGCTCACCTTTCTGCTCATGTGGCTTGCGCCCGGGGATTATTTCACCGCGATGTCGCAAAATCCGCAGATTTCGCCGGAAACGGTCGCCCACTACCGTGCCCAGTATCACGCGGACAAATCCTGGTATATCCAGTGGTTTTTCTGGCTCAAGAGCATTGTTCTGCACGGAGATTTCGGCTACTCGATGGCCTACAAGATTCCCGCCGCTTCGCTCGTCTTTGAACGTCTTTGGAACACGTTTCTCCTTTCGCTCTTCGGCATGATCATCGCCTGGGGCATCGCCGTTCCGCTCGGCATCTGGGCGGCGGTCAAAAAAGATTCCTGGGTGGATCGCGGCTGTTCATTGGTGGCGTTCGTCGGCTTGTCCGTGCCGGACGTGTTGCTGTCGCTGCTCGCGCTGTGGTTCGCGGCGGCCACCGGCTGGTTTCCCGTCGGCGGCGCGCAAAGCCCGGTTTACGATCTGCTGACGCCGATGCAACAATTCTGGGATCGCACGCATCACCTCATTTTGCCCGCGCTCGTGCTCGCCGCCGCCGACATGGCGGGCATCATGCGCCAGATGCGTTCGAATCTCCTCGACACGCTCCGCGCCGAATACGTCACCGCCGCCCGCGCGCGCGGTCTCGGTGAAGGCTGGGTGATTTACAAACACGCGTTCCGCAACGCCATCAATCCGCTGCTGACGATTTTCGGCTATTCGCTTGCCGCGCTGTTGAGCGGCGCGTTCATCGTCGAAAACATCATGGCCTGGCCCGGACTTGGACGCCTGACCATCGAGGCGTTTGTGTCCAAAGATTCCTATCTCGTCGTGGACTGCGTCGTCATGGCCACGGCATTGCTCGTCATCGGAAATTTCATCGCCGACATTTTGCTCGCATGGAGCGACCCGAGAATTCGATTGAAATAAAATGGAAACCGCCGCGCCAACTCCGAACGCTGAAGCGCAAACCGCGCTTTCGCCGTGGCAACTGTTCTGGCAACGGCTCAAGCGCCGCCGCATCGCCATGATTGGCGGCGCGATTTTGATTTTGCTTTACGCCGTCGCGTTGTTCGCCGGTTTTGTCGCGCCTTGCAGCTATGCCCGCCTGAACACGGATTACTCCTTCCATCAGCCAGTCTGGCCGAAGCTGTCAGGATTTCATCTGGTTGTTCCGCGCTACGAACCGCAGCCCGGCGCCTTCATTTATCGCGAAGTGCCGGACGACACGAAGCCGCTCCATTTTTTTGTTCGCGGCGAGAAATACAAATTGTTCGGCCTGATTCCGGCTTCAATCCACTTGTTCGGCACCGGCGACGACAAGTATCCGGTTTTCCTTTTCGGCGCCGACCAGTTCGGGCGCGACGAATTTTCCCGCCTGCTTTATGGCTCGCAAATTTCGCTTTCCATCGGCGTCATCGGCATCTTGATCTCGTTCACTTTTGGCATGATCATCGGCGGGATTTCGGGTTATTTTTCCGGCGCGACCGATACCATCATCATGCGCTTCTGCGAACTCATCATGTCCATTCCCGGCCTTTATCTCATCATCTCGCTGCGCCAGACTTTCCCGGCAAAAATGAGTTCCGCGCAAATCTACGCCGTGATAATAATCATCTTGAGCTTCATCGGCTGGGCGGGCATGGCGCGGGTGATTCGCGGCATGACGCTCTCGCTGCGCGAACAGCAATTCGTCCTCGCCGCGCGCGCGCTCGGCCAGTCAAATCTCAAAATCATCGTGCGCCACATTTTGCCGAACACCTTTTCCTACGTCATCGTCGCGGCGACCTTGAGCGTGCCGTATTATATTCTCGGCGAAGTCGTGTTGAGCTATCTCGGCGTCGGCATCCAGGAACCGAGCGCAAGCTGGGGGCTGATGCTCAACGCCGCGCAAAACACCGAGTATCTGAAAAATTATCCGTGGCTGCTCGCGCCCGGCGCGGCGATTTTTGTCACCGTTCTCGCTTTCAACTTTCTCGGGGATGGCTTAAGAGACGCGGCGGACACAAAGGCATGAAGACAGAATCCAGAAGTCAGAATTCAGAAGCCAGAATTTCTGGCCACGTCCGCATCCTCCAATTCTGGATTCTGGATTCTGGCTCCTGACTTCTTTCTCAAAATGAATTTGCTCGAAATCAAAAATCTGAAAATGGACTTTGGCGCCGGCGCGGATGCGTTGCGCGCCGTGGACGGCGTGTCGCTCACCATCGGCGCGGGCGAAACCGTCTGCCTCGTCGGCGAAAGCGGCTGCGGCAAAACGGTCACGGCACTTTCCATCGCGCGGCTCGTGCCGACGCCGCCGGCAAATTACGTCGGCGGAGAAATTTTGCTGAACGGCCAGGACACTTTGAAAATGTCCGCTCGCGAACTGCAACAAATCCGCGGCGGCGTGGTGAGCTACGTTTTTCAAGACCCGGGCGCATCGCTGAATCCCGTTTTCCGCATCGGCAATCAGATCAAGGAATCGCTCAAGCTGCACCGGCCGGAACTCGGAGCGCCGAATGTTGGAGTTCAAGCTTCAGCTTGTCCGGGCGCGGGCACGCTAAAGCGTGAACTCCAACGCCCAGCTCCGTCCCGCCGCGCCGCGCTTGACGCCGAAGTCATCCGCCTGCTAAAACTCGTCGGCATTCCCGCGCCGGAATCGCGCATCAAAAATTATCCGTTCGAGATGTCCGGCGGCATGCAACAGCGCGTGATGATCGCGATGGCGCTGGCGAGCGAGCCGGAATTGCTCGTGGCCGACGAGCCGACCACCGCGCTCGACGTGACGATTCAGGCGCAGATTCTGGATTTGTTGAGCGAGCTAAAGCAGCGGCTCGGCATGGCGATTTTGCTCATCACGCACAACCTCGGCATCGTCGGCGACATGGCCGACCGCGTGGCCGTGATGTATGCCGGGCAGATCGTCGAGCTGTCGCCCGCGCGCGAACTCCTGCGCCGCCCGCTGCATCCCTACACCCGCGCGCTGATGAATTCCGTGCCGAAACTGCGCGGCGACGCCGACCGCCTCTCGGCCATTCCCGGCAACGTCCCGCGCATCGGCAATTTCCCGCCCGGCTGCCGTTTCGCCCCGCGCTGCCCGATCGCCAAGCAGGAATGTTCCGAAAAAATCCCCGAACTGCTCGAAGTCGAACCCGGGCGTTTCGTGAGATGTCCGTTTTGGAAAATGGAATAAATTCTAACGCAAAGGCGCAGAGGCGCAGAGATAAAATGAGCACATATCTTTTTACATGGAATCCAAAACAATGGCCGTGGAAAGATTTGGCTTTGCGTGCAAACGAAAATGCTTCTGGGAAAATTGTGTCCGAGCGGTGGAGTTGTCATGCAAATTCAAAGCGAATTAAAAAAGACGACCGCGCATTTCTAATCAAACTTGGCAGCGAAAAGCCTCAAGGAATAATTGCGTCAGGCTGGACTACTTCTGCTCCTCAACTTGATGTTCATTGGAACGCACAAAAAGCCGCTCTTGGCGAAAAAACATTTTTTGCTGATTGCGAATGGGAACGGCTTCTAAATCCATACGTTGACGAGCCGCTTTTGTTGTCCCAATTGAAAAGCGGCAAACTTGCCGCGATGCACTGGACACCACAATCTTCCGGCGTTTTGATTCCGGCAGAAATCGCCGACGAGCTAGAGCATATTTGGGCTGAACACATTGGAGCATCCAGTCTCGGAAGTGTTTTTGTTGATGACGAGATAACAGCCTTTGAAGGCGAAGAGCGAATTGCTTTGATTCGACATCGGAAACGAGAACAAAAACTTCGAGACGCAAAACTCAAACAAGCGAGACAAAAGAATCAAGGCCGATTGATTTGCGAAGTGCCCGGATGCAATTTTGACTTTGAAAATATTTATGGACAACTCGGAAAAGATTTTGCTCATGTCCATCATTTGAAACCACTCGCCGACCGAGAATCGCCTTCCAAAACATCGCTTGATGATTTGGCTGTGGTCTGCACAAATTGCCATTCAATGATTCATCGAGGCGGAAAATGTCGTGCGTTGACGGAATTAATTCCATGAATTCTCCGCGCCTTTGCGTCTCTGCGGTAAATTCCGCGTGTTCAAGCTCCGCTAGGAGCGAAATCTTTGTAGAAAATTTCCCCGATTGCGAAAAGCTACGTAGGAGCGGCATCTTCTGAAAATCATTTCGCCGGAATATGCCGCTCCTGACGGAGCTGAAAACACTTTGATTTTCGTTGCTACAAATATGCCGCGCCCACGGCGCTGGGCAAAATCCAGTTTTGCCGCATTGACGCCCAACCGCATTGCGCTTAATTTTCCAGCATGAAAACGCTCGCTGAAGTTTTGGCGGCAATCAAAACACTTTCGCCGGAAGAGAAACACGAAATAAAATTGTATTTGCGTGAACTTGCAGCCAAAGAAGCACAAAAAGCTGCTGCCGAAAATCCAAGGCCGAAGCGGCAAGC
>Ga0302320_10016152_pt1 | contig 15279 bp, 14 predicted proteins | sample Bog_T0_3_FD_202130 | JGI IMG/M metagenome (GOLD analysis project Ga0302320, IMG submission 202130) | Peat permafrost microbial communities from Stordalen Mire near Abisko, Sweden - Bog_T0_3 | ecosystem: Environmental > Terrestrial > Soil > Wetlands > Peat | place: Sweden: Abisko, Stordalen Mire... | reverse complement strand
ATACTGGGTACCTGAAACTGATAGTTTCGGCAAAAACCCAGCACTCAGAAACTCGGCTTTTTTCCAGCTAGTTTCTTCGACCACCGCTCTGGCGTTGTGAATCTGAGGAGCTCGAGAAAGTCCCTCCTCAATCGCACCCTCAAGAGTCAATATACCTGCTTGCTGATTGCAAAAACCCCTTTTAGCGATAGATGTGGAAGCTATAAAACTCAAAATAAGAAAAAATAAAACTTCTCGAAATGCTCTCGCCAAGTCCCTCATGCCCATTTCCCTTCTCGGCGGGTGTCAAAGATTTAAATGCTTTTGCCTATTTTCTAATTCAATAATGAACATTATCATATTTTTTTTATTTCAGACAACTTTTGTGTTACATGAAAAGTAAAGGACTGAATATGCAAGAGTCAAATCAACTGCCAGTAAAACATGTTTCCCACACTGCATGGCTAGTCGCTGCCTTCCGCGCTCAAGAAAGCGAAAGACCTGACGCACACTTCAATGACAACCTGGCCCAAAAACTGCTCGGGGGACTAGAAAACGAATATTTGTCTCGCTTTTCCGAACAAGTGAAATCAGACAACTGGATTCTCACTGTTCGAACCTGTCAAATAGATCAGCTCATCTTAACCGCCATTCAAAATGGAGTGACGACCATCCTTAATTTAGGTGCTGGATTAGACACACGACCCTACCGTCTCCCACTGCCTTCTGCACTGCGCTGGGTTGAAGCAGACTTTCCTGAGCTCATTGCCTACAAAAATAAAACCTTGCAAGATGAAAGACCCAATTGCCATTTAGAGCGCATCCCTGTTGATTTGAGCAACTCTGAAGCCAGGGACGAGATTCTTAAAAGGCTAGATAAGCAGTCGACATCCACCCTCGTCCTGACAGAAGGTTTGCTGGGATACCTCACTGAGCCCAACGTAGTCGAACTAGCTAAAGAACTCGCATCGATGCGTTCGTGTGAGTATTGGCTGATGGACGTTTTCAATCGATCGTTTTTTGAAATCACAAAAAACTCCTGGCGAGATGACCTGGGAAAGGTCCAAGAAGGCGACGTAAAATTGCACTTTATCCCTGAAAATACAGCCTCATTTTTGGAGCCTTTCGGATGGCATTTAAAGAAATTTCTCTCTTTCGGAAAAGGCGCTTCCGAACTAAAGCGGTTCCCAAAAACCCATGATGCTGAATCCATTAAATCTGAGAATGGCTTTTACGAGTCTGGAGTTTGCTTATTCCGAAATAAGCACATCTAGCCCACGTTAGCGATTCTCTCACCCCGGACTTCAGTCCGGGGGTTATCTAAGATTCTACATCCTGCTTCATCCATGCTTCATACCTGGTAAGTAAAAGCAGGCCTGGGATCATCAGTAACATGGAAATAATAAAATAGTGATTCCAACCCACAGTCTTTGCTAACCAGCCAGTAGGAGCGCCAGCCACTGTTCGGGTCAGTGCCATCAAACTGGTCAGCAACGCAAACTGAGTTGCAGTAAATTTCGGGTTACACAAACTCATGAGAAATGCTGAATAAGCAGCAGTCCCCATTCCACTAAAAAAATTTTCAGCGGCAATAGCGATCACCATCATTGGGTAATGGTGCCCAAGAGTAGCTAAAATAGTAAAACAAATCCCAGATATTCCCTGCAGCCCACCAAAAAGCCACAGCGATCGCTTCATCCCAATTCGACTTAACCAATACCCACCAGCAAAAGCCCCTATTAAAGTAGATATTAATCCAAATCCTTTAGTTACCGCTCCAATATCCGTTTTTGTAAATCCAAGATCCATCATAAAAGGGGTCATTAGAGCTACAGCAACCACTACGTCCATTTTATAAACAACGATGAAAAGAATCAGCTCAATGACTTTCTTTCTTTTTAAGAAATCTAAAAGCGGCTCCACCACTGCTTGCCTCAAAGAAGTAGGCGTCGCAGGAGGAATTCTGGGTTCAGGAGCAAAAACAGTAACCACAATACCAATGCCTATGGAAGCCGCCATGATCAGGTAAACTGAAGTCCATGTCATGTAATCTGACAGAATCAGGGCACAGGCTCCAGAAAACAGCATTGCAATTCGATAACCCAACGTACTCGCTGCTGAACCCATTCCCAGTTCTTTTTTTTCTAGTATGTCGGCTCGATAAGCATCAACAACAATATCTTGACTGGCACTTGAAAAAGCGACCAAAAAAGCAAGCACTGCAAGCATGGCTGGATTTCTCACCGGATCACAAAAGGACATCCCAATTAAAGTGATAACCAACGCGCCTTGACAAAGGACTATCCATCCTCTGCGCCGTCCTAAGAATGGCGGAATATAGCAATCCATCAGCGGTGCCCACAAAAATTTCAGTGTGTAAGGCAGCCCAACCAGCGAAAAGATCCCAATGAGAGTCAAATCTACTTTTAAACTTGCCATCCATGCTTGAAGCGTTCCTCCCACTAAAGCAATAGGCACACCTGAGGAAAACCCCAAAAGTAAAACCACGAACATTCGCCATTGAGGAAGGAACCTTCGTAAGTAGAGCATGGAGATAATTCTACCATTATCAATTTTGCCAGTACAGCTTACTTAGAGGAATAATAATTCAAATTACGAGCAAGAGTATCCAAAAGCACTCCAATTTGGATGGTAACATCAGGATAAAACTCCTTTGAAAGAGCACTCCCTAACCCATAGAGCTTGATTTGGCTAAAGTTCAGTTGCGCAAGAAGCCTCTCAGTCACAAGTTGTTGATAATAAACAAAAGGATTATTAGAAACAACAAGAGCAGCTCCATGAAGCTTTTTTGGAGGATAAACTGTAATCCACTCTTTAACACAGTCTTCAGTTTCTGCACGATTTGCACCGACTTTTTTCTTAGCATGAACAAATATGGGATAGTATTTTGACTCTCTGAGTTGTGCAGGTAGTCTGAGTTGGTCCCATACCATAACAGCAGCGTCTCTTTCATCTTTTGGCAATGATGATGGTGCTTTCCATCCATCGCTTAGAATATATGGAAACGGATTTAAAAGTATGTCCCGGGTTTCAGATGGAAAGAGCTTTCTCTCACCTTCTAAAAAAATAATTTTGGTGTCAGGTTTTAATTTTACTTTTTTTCTCTCTAGAGCATGTGCAAAAAACATGATTCGCTCTCTCATGCTTTTTACGGTAGAGCCATTAATTAAAATATAATCAAATTCTTTAACAGGAGGAAAGACGTCATCTATATCTCCTAATTTTTGAAATAAACTGATAACTTTTTTTTGATCCAAGTCCGTCATCCCTGTAACAAGGTTTTTATAGTGGGCTATCGCATCGTCTGATAACCTCTCGGATCGATGAGGACGTAAAAAATCTTGTTGGCTCAGTAGCTTTAAATTTTCAAGAGTGGGATTTCGAAGGTACTGAGGATGTTTCAATTTGTGCTTAAATAAATTAAAAATTTCAACAACTTCAGGAAGTGGCTGTCCTTGAGGGGTGACAATAGCTGAAAATGCTGCTTGAGCCGATAGAGCCAGAACCCAGAATAATCTAAAGGAAAATGGAACCCACTTCATCATTTTTTTGCTTTCATATAATCATTTAATCCTTTGGATTCTAAAATACTTTTTGTCTCAATCCAGGTCCGTTTATTGCCATCGACCAACCACTCAAGCAATCGTATCATAGATAAACCCACCTCAGAAAGAGGCTCCCTCTGCTGGAGTTGCTGTGTATATTTAATCGCATCAAACAGGACTGCATTTGCTTGCTCATAAGTGACTTGCTTTTGCAGCCTTCTTTCAAGCAGTACCTGATTGACATGAGTTTGAACTAGATAAGTGGCACGCCCAATGAGTTTTAGATTTCCAGGCTGAACAAAAGTCATCGAATTTCCAACAATCTTTCCTAACTTAGCCATGACAGCAGTAGAATGGGCATTTAACAGCATTTTTAATGCAATTTGTTCCCTGACCTTTAAAGGATCTTCACGAAAAGATAATCGTAAATTCAGAAAGGGTGTTTTGCGAATCAGTGCTGGAACTTTCAATCCAGGAACAATCCGAGGGTCAGATAAAACAATAGAAAAGAGTGAAGCTTTTTTTTGACTAAATAAACGAATCCACTGATCGATGAGCTGATAAGTAAGTGATTTATTGCCTGCATTTTGATATTGTTGTGTCTCTGAAGCTAATAAAATAAGCACTCCCAAATCGCCAGAATTCAATCGTCGTTGATTGTTTTTTGAGAAAGAAAAATCATAAAGATTTTTTTGGTCATCGCCAGCGTTCTTAAGGCTTCTTAAGGCAGCCTCTTTTAGGTAGGGATCACTGATTTCAGCTTCAAAATGCTTTTCATAAAATTCTTTCTGCAAGCCTTGAAAGGGTCGCCGCAAGAAAAGATCCCATGCAGCGTCTTGATTTGTCGTAGGCGACCAAACTTGAATCCAAGACCTACGTGGATCCTCCATAACCGTATCTAAAGGAGGCAAACGGAAAGTAGGACTACGCTCCGTAGAATCGGTAAAAACAGCAATCAAGGCCTCATCTGCAAAATAAGTGGAAAAATGATTTTTCGCATAGGCTCCTGCTTCTAAGTCTGTCAGAACTGCTATTTGCTCTTTACTCTTAAAAACATTTTTTTGTAATTCCACAAAATCTAGCAAACGATCGACTAGGCTTTGTTTCCCAAGAAAGCCAAGAGTCTTAAGTTCCTTTTCAGAAAGAATATCTTTTAATGTTTGATAAATTGCATCCTCTAAAACTACACCCAAGACAAAGGTTTCAATCGTTGTGGCTTGCATTCGTGTAGAACCAGCAATGGCTTGTGGCCCTGTAGCTAATTCAATTTTACTAATGAATGGACTATCAAGAACCAGGCGGCTTCTTTCAAAAGATTGAAGTACCGAGTTTGGATTATTATAAATAAAATAGAGATTTTGCTTAACTGCCTGACGCTCCTGATCATTAGTCATCGTTAATGGACTGTATTGATTGAGAGCTCCTAAAATAGTCCCAATGACAGAAGAGGTTTCTCCACCCTCGGTTACAGCAAAAACAACGTCTCCCTTTTGAATTTTGCGATCTTGCAATTGCAATTTTCCAATGAGCTGCAGATCCTCAAATCCAGGCAAGGAGCTAATCAGCGCCCTATCTCCTCCTGTCATTTCCCCAATTAAAAGCTCCTCAACTCCAGAAAATTGGGATTGCAATTTATCCCATAAGGCAGGCTGGAGTTTCACTCGACTCCAAAATGGACGCCAAAAAGCACTTTCCATTTGTTTAGCAAGCCGACCAGTCGCTCCACATCCATAAATATAAATTCTTCTTTTTTCACGAAGAGCTTGTTGCACTGCACGAGAAGCTTGCTGCAAGAGCTCGGGTGCTTGAGTGAGTTCTATCATTTTTTTAGAAATATCTTGATCAACAGAAAGGAGCATTTCCAAGGCAGCTACTGTGTGATTGGGTGCAATAAAACCGAGATTTTTTGTTTTGGGATGTGACTGTTCAGTAAGGAGGGGATGCAATTGAAACTGAGTCTTATTTTTCACATAGTCGATAGATTCTCGGTCTTGCTCGATTCCAAGTTCCTTCAAAAGATCTGCCTCAGCAATCGCTGGAGCAAATAAAACAATAAAAAACCAGTATTTAAATCGCCTCACGACCTCTTTTTTGATCATACGTGATTGAATTTATAGCGGATATTTTCAACTTCCTCAAGAAAAAGGGGGGGGTATTTAAATCAAAGGCCCATGTCGCCCTATCACATCCCAGGAGCAACATGGGCCACCCTTAACTATAAACACTTGGGTCAGATAAGAATTAGTCCCTGTGACATCCTAGTGCAAAGCACAAACGTGAAACTCTATAACATTGTCTCATCGCTTCTTCCTGCACGGCTCTAGCAAGAAACCCCCTTGACTCAAAACGCTCCCCGCGTGCATTCCTAGCAAAACAAATAACCCGAAAACCATTCTCATTCACCCGGCCTAGATCGTCAAAATTTTCAATGGACGCCGTTTCGTCATCATTCACCCCAGCACTCACCATCGCATCAAGCGAACTTGCTGGGATTAAAGGTTTTTCTTTAGTTTCAGTCGCAATGGATAGCTGCGACATGGAAAACAACATTGCCAAGATTAATAGTATATATTTTTTCATTTTAAGCCCCCTTATTGATAACTAAATAATATTTACTTCAGAATACATTAAAAGCAATTTAGATGCCTACATATGAAGACAGCAAAAAAATAGTTTCTAATAATATCCAATAGATAATTCAGGACTTAAAAAAAGATACACGCAGTAGGTGCATTTTGCTTCCAAGCTGGTGCCATTAAGGAAATAAAGTACACGAAAATGTTTTTGGACCGTAAGGATTTAAGCCTCCGATCCAAAAACATTTTCTTGTACTCTATTCTAGCCAGCTCGGTAATTTTGTCGAAGGACTTCGCTCAAAACGCGCAAACCATCTACTGCTGTAAAAATACCCACCACCTTTCCATTTTCTTGCACAACAATAGCACAACCGTATTTGTGCTCAGACATTTCCAACACTGTCGAATCCAAGGCAGCATGAGGATCTACTGTGTAAGGATCCGGAGTCATGATATCCCCCACTTGAAGACCATTCTCATTGGCAAATGAGAAGGCAAGCTTAATGTCTCTGTCGGTAAGAACCCCCACCAATTTACCACCCTCTTGTACGGGAAGGTGCCTAATGCGATGATCTCTCATCAAATCCAAAGCTTTCTCTATTGTGATATCCTTTCCTACCGTATGAGGCATGGGAGTCATATATTTCTCAATTTTAGGAATCTGTTTCATAGATTTGCTCCAATTATGATATTTCAAACCAACTTCTTAGAAGCGAAGCATGGTTTAGGCCAGCTTAAAAAAATCCCATAAAAAACTAATACCATTTATAATTCAAATAGTTATTTAACTTTCCCCTAGAATAAGGAAAAGGAGGAGATTTTAATTTGAGCCAAAACAACTCATCTCTTTTACAAAATGTCCCACTAAAGTTTTCAAGCTCGACGGGGAGCGAACCTCGCTCCCTAGGAATCGCATGAGACTGGCCCGACGGTTGCAATCTTACTAGGTATGAGCTATGTTGTTATTTGGATCGACCAAGCACACGCAAAGTTTTTTCAGCTTTCCCAAGAAAAAATGGAAAGAAAAACACTTGAGCACCCATGCTTCTGGGAGGTCGCTGAAGAAATATCTTCCAATAGTCAGATTCTAATCCTAGGACCTGGCCTCATGAAAGATCAACTTCAAAAATTTCTCAATAGTCACCATCCCCATTTATCAAAAAAAGTGGTAGCTTGTGAAACTCTCGATTACCCAGCTGATCCACTCATCGCTGCTCAAGCTCTCAAACATTTTAAAATTTAAACATAATACCGATGAACACTATACTTTTAATCCAAGTTTTTCAGCACTTACTCAGCGTGTTTAGTTTTTTTCTAGGTATTTATTTAGTATCTGACCTTATTCGAGAACGCAAGGCACCCGGAAGCACGTGGGGTTGGCTATTAACGATGACTCTCGTTCCCTATTTGGGCGTGCCTCTGTATATTACTCTTGGAGGGAGAAAATTACGAAACAAAGCTTACCAAAAACAAGGACTTTATCACGCCATTCCTTATGATAAAACACCCACTGAATTACTACCACTCGAGAGAATCCTTCTTTCCTCTGGTGCTCCCAAAAAAACAACGGATAATAAAATTCAGATCCTCGCATCTGGCCAGCAAGCGTACTCTGAGATCCTTCGATTAATTTCTGGAGCTAAAACAAACATCTGGATCACGACTTATATTTTAGGGAATGATGCTATTGGAATTGAAATTCTCTCAACTTTGACAAAACAGGCCAAAAAAGGAGTTGAAGTTTGCCTTCTTCTGGATGGCATCGGATCATTTTGGGTGTCCCGATTCAGACTCCGGCAGTTTAAAAAAGCGGGAGGGAAAATTGCATTCTTTTTACCACTCCTCCATATCCCTTTTTTTGGCCATTCCAATCTTAGAAATCACAGAAAAATCATGATTGTAGACGAAAAATTTGCAATTTCTGGTGGAATGAATTTAGCTCAAGAATATCTTAGTCCTGCTAGTAATTATTGGATTGACCTTTGTTTTCTGATCCAAGGAAGCGGAGTTCAGGATTTATCCTCTATTTTTCAATCCGATTGGTGCTTTGCCTCAAAGGAACCGCTTACCAAGAAATCTGATCAGTCCCCTCTCCTTGACACTCAGAAGAATACACAAAGCGCATTGCTCCAGGTCATAGCCAGCGGTCCAGACGTCTCAGGCGATCCTCTTTACGATTCGATTCTTTCAGCAATTTTTAGCGCACAAAAACGAATATGGATAGCAACCCCCTATTTCATTCCAGATGACGCTTTAGCTAAAGCATTGGAGCTTGCTTGCCGACGTGGAATCGACGTTAGACTCATTATTCCAAAAAAATCAAATCACCTTCTTGCGGATATATGCCGTGGAAGTTATTTAAAGCAACTAGACTTAGTCGGAGGTCAACTCTACTTTGACTTGCACCCCATGATGCATGCAAAAGTAACTCTCATCGACGATAGCTATGCTGTCGTTGGGTCTGCAAATATTGATATGCGAAGCCTGCTCCTAAACTACGAAGTGGGATTATTTCTATATTCTAACAAAGATATTAATACTATTGCAGATTGGTTTCTTCATCTCCAACAGCAAGCTGAGAAAGGACTTTTAAAAAAAACCTTATTTGCTGACTTCAGCGATGGTCTAGGGAGAATCCTTGGTCCCATGCTATAAACCCAGCTTTACTGAATAGCTTCTTGGTGCCCTACCTCTAGATCAGCCCCATTAAGACCATATTCACGCTCTTTTCGATAGAGCGTCCTTCTATTAATCCCTAAAATTTGAGCGGCCTTATCCTTCCGACCTGCTGTTTTATCTAATACTACTTGAATATACCGAGCTTCCAGCCGATCTAAAGTTGGAAAATCACCTGTTGCGTTAGAAAAGAATTGATCGGGATAAATCGACTCAGGAGAAGGAATATCTGCTTCATCAATTAAGGATTGAGTTGAAAGCACAACAGCTCGCTCAATCACGTTTTCAAGCTCTCTTACATTCCCTTCCCAACGAAGTCCCATAAGCTTAGCCACTGCTCTTTTAGTAAACCCTTTTACACGTACATTATTCGTAGCAGCGTATTTCCTCAAAAAATGGTCAGCCAAAAGAGGGATATCCTCCTTCCTTTGACGCAATGGTGGTATTACAATTGGAATCACACTAAGGCGATAATAAAGATCTTCTCTAAAATGCCCCTCTTTTATAGCGGCCTTTAAGTCCTTGTGGGTAGCTGCAATAATTCGGACATTAACATCCCTAGTAACATTATCCCCCACAGGACGTACTTTGCGTTCTTGAATTACCCGAAGAAGTTTGGACTGTAACGCGATATTCATATCTCCAATTTCATCTAGAAAAAGAGTTCCACCCTCCGCCTCTTCAAAAAGGCCGCGCTTCCTTTGAATTGCCCCAGTAAAAGAACCTTTGGCATGCCCAAAGAGCTCCGACTCCAGTAAAGTTTCTGGAATGGCAGTGCAATTAATTGCTATAAACGGCTTGTTCACACGTGGGCCACTGCGATGAATTGCCCGTGCGACAATTTCTTTACCACTCCCACTTTCCCCCGTAATAAAGACATTTGCTGTTGCTTGGGCGACACGAGTCACCAGATCAAAAACTTCTCGCATCCCGGAACTTTTCCCAATCACCTCGCCCATAGTCCAGATACTCTTAATTTCTCTCCTCAGCGCAGTATTGTCTCGCTGAAGCTTACAGTGCTCCATCGCACGCTCAACGTTGACAGCCATTTCAGCCAACTTAAAAGGCTTAACCACATAGTGAAAAGCTCCACGCTTCATGGCTTCAATCGCAGTTTCAATACTACCAAAGGCTGTAATCAAAATAATTGGGACTTCAGGTCTAAGGGAACGGAGTTGAACTGTAAACTCTAGTCCATTCATTTTAGGCATTTGAATATCTGAAATAATCAGATCGACACCACCTTCTGTACTATCTGGTCCCAAAAACCCACTCTGTCCCAAAGCATCCAGCGCTTCACCTGCACCAGCAAATGTCTCGACAAGATAGCCCTCACTACTCAGAAAGTCCTCAAGCAAAGACCGCATCTCAAGATCATCATCAACAATAGCCACTCGTCCTTTGAAATGATTCATCGGCACACCCCGTTTTGTGACAGATTGTCACAAAACGGGACAAAGAACCTCAAAAAACTAAAAGTAAGCTAAAGTTTCTGCTACGCCAGGATAACCCTGAAGAAACCAATAAACCCAAGCTGCCACCATGATATTGTGACCCACAAAAATCCCGAAATGCGCCCACATTTCAACTCGATCGGAGTACATTTGCACATAGCGCCGCCAGTGAAATGCTTCATCGACGATACTGTAGAACACGGAAAGGGCAATAAAGACAAACGCAGGTATCATAAAAAATTCGCGATTATGATAGGCAAGGCATAAAAGCAGAACACTTGCGATACCTGCAAAAATAGTCACATGATGTACCAAACGCTCCCCTTTGAGCAACTCCTCCTTATAGGTCGTTTGATGGCCAATCGTATCAAAAGAAATCGACAAAACAAAAATAGCAATTCCAATAGGAATGTTCCAAACATAAGGTGGGAAATGCACTCCATGAGCGTATCCAACCCCTATAAAACCACTCACTGAAAGAAATAGGCCGAACATGAGCCCAACCCAAACAATGTAAATCAACCAATCTTTTTGACTAAATTCACGAATATGCCCAGCATAGGTTATCACTTCTTGAAAAAAGTCGTGTTGATTTTCTATTTCAGCTCTCAGACCAGAAATGGCTGATGATCTTGTTTTCATAAATCCCCCACTCAATTAGATTGTTGTAAACTATTACAGCACAAATTATGCCACAATTATATTTTTGGTAAAAATAATTTAAAAACCGTACCAATGCCTTCTTGGCTTTCAACCTGAATCTTCCCCCCCCAAGACTCCATAATGCGATAACAAGTTGCAAGCCCCAGACCGGTTCCAAGACCAATACCTTTTGTCGTGAAAAAAGGTTTAAATAAATGATTCAGATTTTTTTCTGAAATGCCGCAGCCCGTATCTTGCACACTCAAGATGCAGTTTCCATCATTGTCGTCTTGAGTTGAAATACGAATCCAGTGTGGCATCTTTCTTCCTTGATGGATTGCAGATTCGATAGCGTGAACAGAATTCACCAAAAGATTGAGAACAACTTGATGAAGAGGTTGTGCTTCTGCTTTCACAGAAATGGGAATGTCTGCCTTGATAAGATTTTGAATCTCAATGGAGTATTTTCGCAGTTCGTGACCCATCAAATCCAAAACTTCGGTTACAATCTGACTGAGGTTCACCTCTCCTGATTTCCGGACTTGATCTCCACGTGCTAAATTAAGAAGAGATCGAATCAGACTGGTAACACGATCAATTTGAGAAATAATAATATCAACACTTTTTTTAATCTGAGGGGCCCCCTGGGTTTGTATAGCCAAATATTCGGCACGACCTCGAATCACGCCAAGAGGTGTTCCAATCTCATGAGCTAAACTAGATGCAAGTAATCCAACGGATGCCAAACGATCTTGCATCAAAATCTGAGCCTCCATTTGCTTTCGAGTAGTCACATCCCGGATAGCCATGAGGCGAACTGAACGACCTTGGTGCTGATAAGGCTTACTGGAAAGTTCAAGATAAATAAGAGTTCCATCCTTTTGGTTCCCCGTTGTTTCAAAAGTGACAGTCCCTGGGGAGCCGATCAAATCTATTAACCCAGGCTCAGACTTCTGACTAAAATAGCCCAACAATGAAGTCCCTACCATTTCAGAAGGAGAATAACCGAAAATTTGAGTACCCACACGATTAATGTCTAAAATAAATCCATCAGATGTGTGGACCACAACTCCTTCAAAAGTCGAATCTAATAAACTACGAATACTTTCGCGACTTTCAGTCCGATGAATCGAATATCTAATGGATCTTTCTAAAAGAGTAGGCGTAATTTGATCCTTAATTAAATAGTCAGCAGCACCAATCTTCATTGCCTCTAGATCCACTTCATGCTCGCCACACCCTGTTAGTAAAATGATCGGCATTTTACAATCACCAGCAACAACCTCCTCCAGTAAATTCAACCCTGTTTTCCCACCCAACCGATAATCCAAAAAACATATCTGGAACTTTTTTTTGAACAGCTCCCATTTCCCCATTTCGTAGGAGGAAGCCCATTCTAATTGAAATCTCTGATCCTGAACTTGCCTCAAAAGGTCTTTTAACATCAAGTAGTCATCTTGATCGTCATCAACCAAAAGAACGCGAATCAGATCCTTCTCCATCTATGGCTCCTGATTTTTTGACATCTTATCCTCTATTTTTTCAAACTGAGACTCCGCTGCACTAAGGGAAGTCTCACTAAAAAATTAGCACCCTGACCGGGACTACTTTTGGCCGTAATCTGACCTCCGTGCCGTTCAACAATTCGACGACAAACAGCAAGTCCAACGCCAGTTCCTTCATACTCTTGCCTACCATGAAGTCGCTGAAAAATGGTAAAAATCCGATCCAGATACTTTTCTTCAAAACCAATCCCATTATCTTTAATCGACAATACACAGCACTCCTGATCACATGTGGCACTCACCTTCACCACCGGTAAAATATCTTTTTGATGAAATTTCAATGCATTGGCAATGAGATTCAGAACCAGCTGGCGCATCTGCGCCGGATCTGCAATCACACTGGGGAGCGGAGTGACTTCAATCCTGGCCCCAGTCTGTTCGATTCTTAACTCCAGATCCAAAAGTACTTCCTGAACCACTTCATTAAGAAAGGTTGACTGAAAGGCATTAGTCCGAGTATTTACTCGAGAATAAGTAAGCAGGTCATCAATCAGCTTTCTCATTCTCTGGGTAGAAGCAAGGATTCGATTCAAAAAGTCCTGAGCTTCAACAGAAAGCTCGCTTCTAAAGCGAATAGATAGCCGATCACCAAAAGCTTGAATCTTTCGTAAGGGTTCATGAAGATCATGAGCAGCAATAGAAGCAAAGTCCTGGAGTTCTCGATTGCTGGTTTCCAGTTTATCAGCGTATATACGAAGCTGTTGCTCAGCTAATTTTCTTTGAGTGATCTCATATCGAATCGAAACATATTGATACGGTTGTCCTTGTTCATCCAGGAATGGAACAATCGTAGTATAAACCCAATAGGTGGTACCCGATTTCGCCCGATTTTTTATTTCTCCTTCCCAAATATTTCCTTTCAGTAAAGTCTCCCATAACTCCGAAAAAAACTCCTTACTATGGTAACCTGAATTAATGATCCGATGATTTTGTCCAATTAGCTCTGCACTAGAATACTGAGAAATTTGACAAAACTTTTCATTCACATAAATGATAGTCCCAGCCCGATCAGTAATGGCTACAATAGCCGACTGATCGAGCGCATATCGGATGTTGCTTAATTCGCGAGTGGTAAATTGAAGATTTTGCTTCATAAACGACCCAAAATCCCATTCTTCAAATTCAAACTGGGTGGATTCGAACCCAACCAAATGGAAAGCAAGACCAGTCCAAATTTGGGAGCATTGATTTCAAAATAATCTCCGAGACTAGATCGTAAAATAACCTGACTTGGTAGGAATTGAAACTCAAGACTATCCCCATCTTGAAAACCTTGCATTTTCGAATTCAACTCATCTAAATAGACCTTCAAAGAATCACAAAGAGAGTGGCAATTTTCATAAAATCCATCCGAAAAAGCCTTACGAAGAGGCTCTGCACCTACTTCTCTCAAGAATTTTAGCAATAGAACCTTGCTTCCTACAGATTGCAAAATTTGATCCGGATCAGTCGATCGGTTCTCTAAAAAAAGAGAGATCTCATAAACCTTCACTTTGAACATAGAAACTGTATGGATCGCTTGGCCATTCAAAAATAGGGTATGACCATTTCTTTCCAGACATTGAGAAGAGAAATCCTGTTGAAGCATTTCCGGCATACGACCGAAAGCGGAATGAAACATCCAAACGAAGAGAAAAACAATTCCACCTTTTCTCCGTCGATAAACCCGCTTATTCATTCACTCCTCAATTTCAAAATAGAAGCTGGCGCCCAAAATGATAAATAACTTGTCCCTCGGCATTATAAAAATCAACATCAAAAGTTTTAACTGTCATTTCAAAGACTGCAAAACCAAAAGAAGAACTTGCAAATCTTTGAATGAGACCAGCACGTGGCACATGAGGAACAACAGGGCGCTGCTTTCCTGCAGCACCTTGAATAAACTGATCAAAATCAGGGGTTGAAATATGCTCTTGGTGATGATCATGACCTGAAAGGACCATTTGAATCCCACATTCTCTTACAAGAGGAAGGACCCACTTTTTCATCATGGAAGTATCGCCGTGCTTGCCTCCATTTGAAAAAACAGGGTGATGCCCAAAAAGAATCCTCCATCCTGGTTTTTTGCAAAGTGAACTCTTTGCCTGCTCCACCTGAACCTGAGTCAGTTGGGTCGTATCTAACGCAAATAGATTCAACCAGGAAGGAAGGTGAGGAACTGGATAATAAGCACAAGGCATTTTCCAACGCTCTGATTGATATTGAATCTCTGCTTGAGGATTCTGTTTATAATCATGATTCCCCAAAGACATATAGAATGGAAAATGCAAATCCTTATAAGGCGCTTCAAATTTACTAATAAACTGAATGTCATCAGAACTTCTAACGCCCTCTGGATAAAAATTATCACCTAGACCGATGGCAAAATCACATTTTCGTTTTGCACAAACTTGAGTCATAGCTCGTCCTACAATGTAATTCGGATCAGATAGACGACTCCCAGCCCCCTGATCACCAAACACAATAAAAGTGTAAGCAGGTTTTCCTATAGGATCTTTGACTTCAGGAATATCACATCTTTTATCAGAAGCTTGCACGAAAGGTGCATCTATTAATAAGAGAACGATAATAATCAGAACAAGCTCAACTCTTTTCATTTGGGTAGCCTAGCTTCCCTTCCATCAGAACTCAAATAGGAATTTAAAACTCGAGTAAGAATCTCAAACTCCATAGGTTTTTCATAATAGGCATTCGATCCTGAGCGCAAAGCATCTTGTTTTATTTGATCGGTATCATCGCCTGACAGTAATAAAATTACAGGCTGTTTAATCAGAGTACCCTGCTCACGAATTCTACGAGTAGACTCCACCCCATCCATTTC
>Ga0302320_10016151_pt1 | contig 15279 bp, 11 predicted proteins | sample Bog_T0_3_FD_202130 | JGI IMG/M metagenome (GOLD analysis project Ga0302320, IMG submission 202130) | Peat permafrost microbial communities from Stordalen Mire near Abisko, Sweden - Bog_T0_3 | ecosystem: Environmental > Terrestrial > Soil > Wetlands > Peat | place: Sweden: Abisko, Stordalen Mire... | reverse complement strand
GCCGGAGCTGGAGCTCAACCGCACCGACTGGTCCGGCGGAAGCCGCAACAATCGGTCGCAATCCTACCTCACTCCCGGTGTCGTGCTCGGCCGCTTTATCATCCATGGCCGGTCCAAGTTCATCGTCGGGCTGGGTTATCAAACGCCGGTTTCGAAAATCTATCCGACCAACCCGGCGACGCCGACTTTTAACCACAATTGGATTGTGTCGGCCCGCACCACGTTCTGATCACGAAGCCAAGGCGCCTGCCAGTTCCGCAGCCTGTGACCGCTGGCAGCCCGAAACGGGGAGGCAGACGGCCTCATATATTAGAGCCTAAAGCGTTCCCCCCGGAACGGTCTCACTTTTTGGGGCTCCTTTGTCACTCATAGTCTGTTGCGGCAAGTCTCGCTGAATGATAGACTTGGGTTGCGTGATGAAAAAGCGTGGCCCCGCGCAAGGCACAGAAGACCTCCAGCTCCGATTCGGCATTGTCGTTCGAGAGTGCCGCCGCCGCTTAGGAATCTCCCAAGAGGAACTGGGGTGGAGAGCGGGACTGCACCGCACCTATATTACCGACGTCGAACGGGGGGTCCGGAATATCTCGATTCGGAGCATCGCCAGCTTGGCCGTAGCCCTGGATGTCCCCATCTCGAACCTGTTCGCCCGGGCCATAGAAATTCCGGCCGTCAAGAGACCGAAATCGACTCGTTCTGCCCGCTTGGGCGCTGACGGTCAGGGTCGGGACGGGCACGATGGAACGGACGGAGATGGAATAGAGGGAGATGGCGTGATAGGCGGCAAGGATCGACCCGACATCACCAAGCGGTCGCCGCAAGAGCGCTCAGGCGGAGCAGTCGAGTGAAGCCGGCCTGCGCCCGCGCCCTCTCTGACCCAAGCTCCACGCAGCGGACGAGGCCCTCGCCCGCTGCATCCGGCCCAAGGGCCTAAGCGAATCGTCCTTGCAATGGCCGGCGATCGCGCTGATGGTGGTGGTCTCGTAGATAGCGTAAGATGACAGTGGCTGGTGGGTCTTCAGGTGAGCTTCAAGGTTCAGCGGATGATTCGAAACCCGATTACCGGGAACAGGCTGACAGCAGACGAAGAATACGAATCATCATCATGAACTCCAAACTCTATGTCGGTAACATGTCGTTCAATACGACCGAAGACGCGCTCCGCACGGCTTTCGGCCAATTCGGCAGCGTCACCGATGTTTACATCGCCAATGACCGTGAAACCGGCCGCCCCCGCGGCTTCGCCTTTGTGACCTTCTCGACCGAAGAGGAAAGCAAAGCCGCCATCGAAAAGATGAACGGCTTCGACCTCGACGGCCGTCAGCTGACGGTCAACGAAGCGCGCCCGAAGGAAGAAATGGGCGGCGGCGGCGGACGCAATTTCAGCAGCCCGAACCGCAAAGCCGGCGCCTTCCAGGCCCGCGGCAACAGCCGGTACTAATTGCCTTCCGGGCTTGAGCCCGCGAAGTTCCGGCGAAGCGCTCTGGCGCTTCGCCTTTTTTGCGCCCGGGCATAATAATTGGCATTCTTCCTCGTCCCGATTACCATGAAGGCCATGAGCGGAACCGCCGGAACGCCCGACCCGCGCTTCGACCTCACGGTGCGAATCGGGTGCAGCCTGGCCTACGAGGTGACCGGCACCGCCTCCCTGCTCCTCAATCTCCAGCCGCGGACGGACCGGCGGCACCGCGTTCTGGCCGAGGGCCTGACCCTCGGGAACAACTTGCCGGTCGAGCCGTTCACCGACAGCCACGGCAACCGCCTCTGCCGGGTCCGCCTGGCGCCGGGCGCCAACTATCTTCGCCACGACGCCATCGTCGCCGTCTTCTCCCAGCCGGACAATCACGACCTGGCCCCCGCCCCCCGGGCCCTCCCGCCGGACGAGCTCCCGCTCGATCTCCTGCGCTACACCCTGCCCAGCCGGTATTGCGATTCGGACAAGCTGGCCGACTTCGCCTGGGAGAAGTTCGGCCAAGTCGAGCACGGGCTGCCCCGGGTCAACGCCATCAGCCAATGGCTGCATGACAATATTGAATACCGCTACCTGTCCGGCCGGCCCGATCTCTCCGCCTGGGACGTCCTCCAGCGCGGCTATGGCGTTTGCCGGGACTTCGCCCACCTCGCCATTGCCCTGAACCGCACCTTCAACGTGCCGACTCGCTATGTGACTGGACATCTGCCGGATATAGGTTTTCCCGATCCGGAGAACCACATGGACTTCCACGCCTACGGCGAAGTCTATCTCGGGGGCCATTGGTACACGACCGACGCCCGCTTCCATGTGCCGCGAATCGGGCGGATCAAGATCTCCTGCGGGTTGGACGCCGTCGACGGCGCCCTCTCCACCATTTTTGGCGGCGCCACCATGACATATTTCCAGGTTTGGGCCTATCAGGTCGCGCGCGGCACGGTCGGCGTCGGCGATCCCATCGATTTGTCGGTCCGGTTGGACAACCGGGAAACCGTGCATTTCGACCGGCGTTAAAAAGCGGTTTTGACAGGGAGATTTGCGGCTTGCGCCTGGTTTTCCCCAGTCACATCCTGCCGCGGCCCCGTGCTGTCGAATATCCCTTTGATCCCTACCATGATTGCTAAGAAATACCTGTCCAGCTCCTTGCTCCTGGCGAGCGCCCTCCTGGTCCTGCCGTCCCTGCGGGCGACCCTGCCGGACAGCAGCTCGGCCAACCTGACGGTGGGCTTCGCCTCCGGCGGCACCGTGACCCCCGGCGTGGTCGGGAGCACCCTGACCATCACCAGCACGGCACCGACCACGGTCCTGAACTGGGGCAACTTCTGGGATGGCACGGCAGAGGGCGGCACGTCCGCTCCGACCGACACCATCCACTACACGTTGCCGCTGGCCACCTCGTCGCTCCTGAATGTCGTCGCCGGCACGGGCACAACCGCAGCGACTACGATCGCCGGCTCGATCACGTCCAACGGCAAGATCTTCCTCCTCAATCCCAACGGCATCACGATTGGGGCGACTGGCATCATCAATACGGCTGGCTTCTACGCCAGCTCCGTCCCGGAGAACATCTCCTACTTCGAGCAGAATGGCAACCTGCAGGTGTTCACAACCACCCCGCAGGTGGCCGCCACGACCGGCGCCATCACGGTCACGAATGGCGCCAGCATCACCACAGCCGGCAGCACCGGCGACATCCGGCTCGCGGCCAATGGCGTCACGCTTCAGGGCGGCACGATCGCCGGCAATGTTTACGTGGTCGACTTGGGCGCCGCCTCTCCGGTCGGCGTCAGCATCGGCACCGTCGCGACGGAAATCGTCAGCGGAGTGGGCAATAATCTGACCATCACGGCGCACAGTGCCCCGGTGACCTTGTCCGCCACGGGCGGCACCACCGTTCCCGGCAATCTCGTCATCACCTCGGGCGGTGGTTTGGTCAATCTTGCCCAGACCGGAGCCACGGCCGTCACCGGGACCAGCTCGATCACGACGACCGGCAACACCAACGGCAATGTCACCACCGGCACCGGCACCTTCACCAGCGGGGCCACGACCGTCGTGACCGGCACGGGTGCCAGCGCCTCGGACGGGACCGTGAACATCGGGGGCCTGTCCCTCGGCACCAACCCGATCACCGTGACCGGCGGGGCCACCACCCTCACTGACACGACCGACGCCACCCTTACGCTCGGCAACTTGACCCTCTCCGGCAATCTCGCGGTCACGACCACCGGCAACCTTACCACCCAGAATTTCGGTTCGACCGCGGCCACCCCGGCGACTTTGGTCCAAACCGGCACCGGCCTGACGGTTGCCTTGACGGCCGATTCCGCCAGCGCCGGCAGCAAGACCCTCACATTCAATGGCACGGGCGCGGAGAACTTCACCACGCTGGCAATGCCCGGGGCTACCGAATCCGCCACGATCACCACGACGGGAAACCTCTCGTTGAATACGGGCGGCTCGATTTCTATCGGCACCCTCAGCCTGGCGACGACGGCTGGAACCATCACCGAAGGGGCGAGCACCAATCTTCGCGACGCTACCCTCACTCTGAATGCCCCGACGGTCACTCTGAACTCCGCCACTAATGCGGCGAACACCCTCGTCCTGCTCGGCGGCGGCACCGGGGGCATCAGCTTTACCGAAACCAACGGCGTCCCACTGGTCATTGGCAACGGCACCGCCGCGACCGGCAACGTTTCGATCACCAATCTCAACGGCGGGGCCGGTGCGACCAGCATATCCCTCGGCGCGACCAACACCGACGTCCTTTCCTTTGGCGGAAATCTTTCGCTGAATTTGTCCGCCGCCATCGCCCCCGCCTCCGAGCAAATCCTGACCGCCGCCGGAACCATTTCGGTTACGGGAAATACGACGATCACGAGCACCGGGCAAGCGGTCGCCGCGGCCAACAATTCCGTGACTCTGGGCACCTCCGGCGGCACCGACACCTTCACCGGTCCGATTAGCACCACTATTAACAATACCGGCGGCCCCATCACCTATTTCGGCAGTTCCGCCCTCATTCTCGGAGCCACCAACACGGGCAACGCCACCAGTGCCCTGTCGGTGACTTCTTCCGTGACTGGCACGGGCAACACCGCGATCTCGAATCCCTCCGGCATCGTCACCAATGCAGGAGCAACGATTCTCGCTGCCGGCACCATCGTCGCGCCGAGCAATATCCAGATCGGCGGCACGTCCAATCCGGCGGCGCTGGCGGGTGCGGTCACGCTCACGACCGCCAATAACTTCAGCCTGACCAATTCGGTCGCCACCCACATCGCCGCCACGACCAATCCGGTCGTCGGCCAGACCTCGATCACCCAGTCCGGCACCGGCGCCGCCAGCGCGGTCACGATCAGCGGCTCCCTGGCCAACTTGAGCATCGCCGACACTGCTGCCGCTCCGACCGGCAATGTCGCGGTCACGATCCCGACCGGCAACGTCGCCCTCTCCAACTGGACGGTCAATGGAACCGGCGTCACCGCCGCCGTCACCGTGACCAACGGCTCCATCACCCTCGGTTCCGGCATCAATGACTCCAACCTCAGCACCACGACCTTCACCGCTACCGGCGCGAACGCGGCCATCGCGGACACGGCCAGCAGCCCGGTTTCGATCTACGGGGCCGTGACCTTCAACTCCGACGGCCCGATCAATGTCAGCAACAACACCTCGAGCAGCCTGGGCGGCATCACCTTGAACGCCACCACCACGGGCGTCGCCGCCAATAACAGCAACATCACCTACACCGAAGGCTCCGGCGTCAACCTCCAGGGCATCAGTGTTCCGGCCACCTACACCGGCATAGTCGCGGTCACGAGCGTGAACAGCATCATCTTGGAAACGGCCGCGAGCGTTCTGACCCTGCCCACCACCAGCACCCTCACCCTGACGGCCAACTCGGCCAACGGCGCCTTGTTCCTCAACGCGGTGGGCGCCACTAACGCGATCCAGGCGCCCATCTCCCTGACCACTACGGGCAACTCGTCGTACGTGGCCGAGCTCACAGCCGGCAAGACTCTGGCCCTCGGCAGCATCGCGGTCTCGGCCGGCACCTTCTCGGCCGACACCAGCGCGACGGCGGCGATCCCGATCGTGGAAGGCGCGGGCGCGACCGTCGTCGTCTCCGGCGCCACCACCCTGACGACCCAGGGCGGCGCCATCACCGTGAATCAAAGCGGCAATAAGTACGGCTCGCTCGCGGTCGACACCACCGTTGCCGCCGCCCCCGCGGGCGCGAACGTGACGATCAAGGAGTTCGACACCGCCATGATCAAATCGATCAATACCGGCACCGCTGGCAACCTAACCCTGACCTCCGAAACCGGCGGCCTCACCGAAACCGGCAACACCGGGGTGTTCGTCGGCGGCGCCACCACCCTGGCCGCGCCGGTGGGCCCCATCACCTTCAACGCCACGGGCAATGACTTCAACGGCTCCGCCGCCACACCTGGCTCCGTCACCATCACGACCAACGGCGCGGCCGGCATCACGGACAAAGACGCCATCACCCAGCTGGGCGGCGGCACCAACGTGGCCGGCAACTTGACGGTGACCAACGTGACCGCCAGCAACAACGGCGTGATCAAGGACAACGGCTCGAGCGGCAATGTCACGGTCGGCGGCACCCTCTTCCTCATCACCCCGACCTTCGGCACCGGGCATATCAACTTCACGGGCCTCAACAATAGCATCGCCGCCCTGGAAGTGAAGACCGGCACCGGCACCACCACCTTCTACGACAACGTCAACCTCGTGCTCGAACCTGGCACCATTGTCGCCGGGCCGGCCACGATCGCCTCCGGCGGTGCCATCACCACTGCGGTCGGACCGATGAGCTTCGGGGCGGGCGTGAACTTCAACGCCAACGGCAACATCACCCTCTCCGACACCGGGATGAGCTTCAACGGACAGGTGACGGCGGTCGTGACCGGGGCGACGAGCGACGTCAGCTTCTCCGCTCTCAGCCTGCTGAGCAACTTCAACAGCATCACGCCGTCGGTCACGACCCAGAACAACGCCACGCTGTACCAGCCGCCCGGGCCCTGATTTCGGTCAGCATCAGCACGCCGAAAGGGCGGCCGGTTCACCGGCCGCCCTTTCTGTTTTAGGCGCCGAGGGGCGAGACCACCCCGCTGCAAAAATCCGGCGCCAGCCTTGTCCCGTCGCCCGCCTTTTGCCTTGATGAGCCGGTGAAGCTCTCCGTCATCCTCCTCTGCCTCGCCCTCGCCCCCGGGGCCGGGGCCGCGCCCAGCGCCCTCGTCATCCAGACGGACTTTGGCACCAAGGATGGGGCCGTTGCCGCCATGAAGGGGGTCGCCTTCGGCATCGCCCCACAGCTGCCGATTTTCGACCTCAGCCAGGAAAACACCCCCTATGACATTTGGGAGGGCGCCTATCGGCTCAAGCAGACCGTGCCGTATTGGCCGGCCGGCACCGTCTTTGTCTCGGTGATCGATCCCGGGGTCGGCACCGCCCGCGCCTCGGTCGTGCTCAAAACCAAGGCCGGCCAATATTTTGTCGGGCCGGACAACGGCACCTGGACCCTGGTGGCGGAGGAGGGCGGGATCGAGGCGGTGCGGCGGATCGACGAGAAGGCCAACCGCCGGCCGGGCTCGGAGAAGAGCTACACCTTCCACGGCCGCGACGTCTATGTCTACACCGGCGCCCGGCTGGCGGCGGGTCTTATCACTTTCGAGCAAGTCGGGCCGCTGCTCCCGCCCGAGGTCATCCGCCTCCCCTACCAGCACGCCGCCCGCGAGGGCGCCGGCGTCGAGGGCGCGATCCCGGTTATCGATTTTCACTACGGCAACATCTGGACGAACATCTCCGACGAACTGTTCGAGGGGCTCCATCCCCGCTTCGGCCAGAAATTCCTGGTCGTGATCCAGCGCGACGGCCGCGAGATCTACCGCGGCACCCTGCCCTACGCCCGGACGTTCGGCGATGTGCCCGTGGGCCAGCCGCTCTTGTACCTGAACAGCCTGCTCAATGTCGCCTTCGCGCTCAACCAGGGCAGTTTTGCGGAAAAATACGGCCTCAGCGCCGGCGGCGGCTGGTCGACCCACCTCACCCCGGCCGGCCCCTGATCAGCGCGGGCCCTGCAGATCGCCGGGCTGAAGGTAGACTCCGACCAAGTGGCTCTTGCCGGCCGGGTCATCGCGATTGGTGTAGTCGACTAGCAGGATCCGACCGTCCGCCAGCGTCAGCCAGGAGGTGTAGCCGTGGTCGGGGCTGTGCCCGGGCACGGCTGGATTGCCATAGATTTGGATCAGCCGGTCCCGCTGGTATTGGTCGGGCCAGGCTCCGGCCGATGCCTGCCAGTGCCAGCGCACCGGCGGCTGGGCGGGGTTGTCGACCCGATAGGTGACTTCCTGCCAGCTGCTCCGGCCGAGCTCGCCCAGCGCCCCGAATTGGGTGCGCTTGCTCGGATCCTGGCTGAGAAAATCATTCAAGGGGAGGGATTCCCAGAAGACGCAGGAGTTCAACACGACCTGGCCGTCCACCAGAACCTGCATGAGCCCGCGGCGCAGCCGGAGCGCGACCGTGCGGTACCGGGTCAGATCGGCCGCGGCCCGGGAATCGATATCCTCGCCGGACTTGGCGAAGATCGGATTGCCGGCGATGGCCAAGGCTCGGGTGTCGCCCTGGGGCAAGAGCCTCAGGCCGTCGGCGGCGAGCGCCAGGACGACGGGGCCGCGGGAGGCGTTGACCCGGGCGAGGGAGAGGAAGGCGACGGGAACGCCGGCCGGACCCGCCACTTTCACCCGGGCCGAAAATAGGATTTCGCTCCGGGAGGACTCCGGCGGAAACAGGGTGTAGCGGCAGGCCTCACCCGGACGGTTTTCGACCTCCAAGGCGTTGCGATTCAGGACGGCGGTGAAGCGCGCGGCCGGCCCCCCAATTTCGTAGTCGCCCGCGTTTTGCCGCAGATCCCCGACCCAGCCGAAGGTGCCGAGCGGCCCGAGGACGTTGCGACCCGTCACGAGCACCCGCCCGTCCGCCAGCTGCTTCACATAGGGGCGGTGAAAGGCGAAGGGCAGCGTCTGGGGCTGCGACCAGGTCGCGCCGTTGTCGGTGGAGAAGGCCACGTAGTCCGGCATCCCGGCGCCGTGGTTCTCCCGCATGACGCAGCCTAATTCCCGGCCGCCGCCGAGCACGACGATCCCGCCCTCGCAGAAGCGATGGTAGCCGTCACTCGCGATCACCGCGCGTTCCCGCCAGGACTTGCCGGCGTCGGCGCTGGTGATCAGCACCTGGCACAGCTCCTGGGTGGCGCCGCGCATATACTGGGCGGCAAAACCCAGGCTGCCGTCCGGCAGATCGAGCATCCGGTCCGGCTCGAAGCCGATCGCCGTGATCGCTTGGGCCGTTGTCCAGGTGGCGCCGTCGTCCCGGCTCCAGTAACACAGCATGCCGGGCGGCTGATCCTCGTGGAAAAACCCAAAGTCGTCCTGATCGACCAAGACGACCAGCCGGCCATCCTGCAGCCGGCTCAGCCGCGGAGTCACCAGGCGGCCCTGGCCCTTGCGCATGTCATGATGGTCGACAATCGCGAGATTGCGCCAAGTGCGGCCCTGATCGTCGCTCGCCAGGAGGGTCAGGTACTGCTCCTCCTGGGACCAGTGGCGGTCGTTGTCCGCGTAGACGAGGAGGAGGCGGCCGGAGGGAAGGGCGATGATGTCGGGATTTTTGGTGAACCGACCGGCATGCCGCCAAACCTCGAACACCCGGCTGTCGACCGACCGGGGATGGAGTTGGAGGTAGGAGGCGGCCGGAGGCGGGAGATCGGCGGCCAAGGCGGGGGCCAACGTCGGCAGAGCGAAGCCCAGGGCGAAAACGAAGCGGTTCATCGGCGGAGATCGGGGGTTGAGGGGCGCCCGCAACGCTCGCCGGCGCGATTCTGACTTCAAGCGTATAGCGATGGTCCGATCTTCGGACCATCGGGCGGGTCGGGATCACTCCCGGAACTGGAAAGAGTAGACGTCGGCGTCCTGGAGCACGAAGCGCAGCCGGATTGGGCGGCCGGCCAGGGCCCCCAAGTCCGCGCCCTGCTTCCAGGTCAGGACCCGGTCGACCGAGTCACCAAAGGTCAGCGGGGCGTCGGCCAGCGCGAATCCCGGGTAAGGCTGGCCCGATTCGTCCTCGATTTCCACCCGCACACTCCCGGCGGCCGAGGTGGAGAAGTTCAGCGCCAGCTGCCGGCCGGAAAAGCGCACCGGTCGGGTGACCAGTTCCCCGCCGGACAAGGGGGCGGCGAGGGAAACGAAGCCGTCGAGCCGCAGAGTGTAGCGGCGCATCGTCGTCTGGTGGCCGATCCAAGTGCCTTCGGAAGAGTAGAGCGAAATCTCGTTGGGCGCCCCTTCCAGGGCCGACTTGGTTTCGACCATCTGCCAGGCCATATAATGCTGGCCATACATCCAGGTTCCGGGCCGCTCGATCCCGGGGCGGAGGAAGGCCTCGTTCCAACGGCGGAAGGTCACGCCGTCTCGGCCGGCCATCATCACCACCTCGGTCACCGCCGTCCCGTAGCGTTGATTGCCCCGGGCCCGCAACTGGCGGTTCTCCAGCTGGGGCAGGTCCCGGGTGGAGTCGGTCCAGCCCCGGTCGACATAGCGGGTGGGGAAGCCGATCAGGATCTGGGGCGCGCGGTAATACGGCTTGATCACGTTGGTGTAGAGGTGCTCGACCGGAGAATCGACGTAGCGCAGGTCGGCCTCCTCCTGCCAGTGGAGGAAATCGTGGGAGATCGCAGTGCGGATGCCGCGATGCGTGCCTTTGACTTCGCCCAACACCGGGCGCCAATAGATCCGGTAGACGCCGCTGACCGCGTCCCAGAAGGCAAGATTCTGCGAGTCGAAGCCCGGGCCCAGGAGGATGGGCGTGACGCTGAGGGGCGACCAGTGCAGCCCGTCCGGGGACTGGAACGCCAGGAGTCCCTTTGGCGCGATCGAATTGAGCAGGGTCTTGTAGCGGGCCGCGGGGGCGGCCGCGGGGTTGTCGTCCCGAAAGACGGCCGAGGCCTCGACCCGAATATTCACGCCCATCTGTTTGCCGCCGAGCAGGACGATGTTGTTCGCCTTTGAGCCCCGGAACTCGCACAGGCCCAAGGCCGGCTTCCGCCAGTGGATCCCATCGTCGCTCTCGGCATAACACAGCCGGGGAACATCCGATACATCCAGCCGATCGGGCAGGAGGTTGATCTGCCAGCCGCGGTAATACATCCGGTAGAGAGGGCCGTCCTGAAAGACCGAATGGAAGAGGCTGTCGTTGCCCTCCCAGGGGGCGTCATGGACGATCGCCACCTCCTGCGGCGTGGGAGAGTGGAGGCGCAATTGCGCTCCGCCTCCGAGATGTTCGACCAGGGCCCCGTCGACAAACAATTCGCGACGCGTGCCGAGATCCAGGGCCGGGGCGGCGCCCCGGGCAAAACCCGCCAGGATCAGCGCTGCCAGCAAGCCTCGGGCCGGGAGTATTTTCATGGGACCCTCAACGAAGGGCCCGGCGCCGGTGGTTTCAAGCTCAGACGCCGTCGCCGGAGGAATCGAAAGAGCCGAAATACCAAACCAGGCCGGCGAGCAGGAGGGAGAGAATGGCCACGGTGAAGGCGAGCGGGCGGCCGTGCCACAGGCCGTAGAACCACTGCTGCACCTGGACGGAAAGGACGGTGGCCTTGCCGCCGTACATCTCCAGATCCCGCAGGTAGGTCTTGGTCTCCATCGGATCGTAGCCGAGGGGATTGGGCGGATCGGGCACGGCCGTCACGTAGATTGCAATCGCCGACCCCAGGCCTATAACCAGGATCATTAGCACCCCGCCGAAGACGGCTCGTTTCGTTTTCACCCCAGCAATTTGAACCAGGATCACCCGAAGGCTATGCATAAATCCGTGGCTTGGCTTCTGGTCCTGACTTTCGCCCCGGCCCTCCCCGCCGCTCCCGCCCCGTCCGCCGCCGGCGCGGACTGGAGCGAGTACTCGGGCGGGGCCGACCGCAATCACTACTCGGCCTTGACCGACATCACTCCGGCCAACGTCGGCCGGCTGGAGCGGGCGTGGGAGTTTCACACCGGGGAATTCGACCAGAACGAATGCAACCCCATCGTGGTGGACGGCACGATCTACTGCACGGCGCCGGGCGGACAGGCCCTGGCCTTGGATGGGGCCACCGGACAACTGCGGTGGCGCTGGACCGATCCCACCCATGCGTCCAAAATGGTCAACCGCGGCGTCGCGCTCTGGACTGACGGACCGGACCGGCGCCTCCTCTGCGCCGTCGGCTCCCGCCTCTACGCTCTCGACCCCGCCACCGGTCAGCCCATCCCGGCATTCGGCCGCGACGGCTGGGTCAGCCTGAAGGCCGGCCTCGGGCCCCAAGCCCAGGATAAGTATGTCGGTTCGACCACTCCGGGGACGCTCTTTGGCGATCTCCTCATCATGCCGACCCGCGTGGGGGAGGACGCGGACGCAGCCCCCGGCTCGATCCAGGCCTTCAACGTCCGGACCGGGACCTTGGCTTGGGTCTTCCACACCATTCCCTATCCCGCCGAGGAGGGCTATGAGACGTGGCCGAAGGACGCCTACAAGAACAGCGACGTCGGTTCGGCCAATTGCTGGGCGGGAATGGCGATCGATCGCGCGCGCGGCATCCTCTATGTGCCGACCGGCTCGGCCTCGCCCGATTTCTGGGGCGGTCATCGCCTGGGGCAGGATTTGTTCGCCAATTGCCTCCTCGCCTTGGACGCCCGCACCGGCAAGCGCCTCTGGTACTATCAATGCGTCCATCACGACCTCTGGGACCGGGACCTGCCCGCCCCGCCCAATCTGCTGACGCTCCGGCGCGACGGCCGCCTGGTCGATGCCGTCGCTCAAGTGACCAAGTCCGGCCACGTCTTCGTCTTCGATCGCGTCACCGGCGCTCCCCTCTTCCCGATCGAGGAGAAGCCGGTGCCGCCCTCGCCCTTGCCCGGCGAGGCCGCCTGGCCGACCCAGCCCATCCCCACCCTGCCCGCTCCCTTCACCCGGCAAACCGTGACCGAGCAGGATCTCAACCCCTATGCCGCCAACCTCGAGGCGCTCCTGGCGGAATTCCGGCAGGCGCGCACCGGCCCCTTCCAGCCGTTCGGCACGGACGAGACGGTGATCGTGCCGGGCTATGACGGGGGCGCGGAGTGGGGCGGAGCTGCGGCCGACCCGGAGGGAATCCTCTACGTCAACGCCAACGAAGTCGGCGCCATCGGCAGCATGCGCGCCATGCCGTCCGAGGCGGAATTGGCCCGGCTCAGCCCCGGCCAGCAACTCTATACCCGCTATTGCATCGGCTGTCACGGGGCCGAGCGGAAAGGCAATCCGGCCAGTGGCTTTCCTTCCCTGATCGATCTCCCTCTCCGGATGAAGCGCGACGATGTCCGGCATCTGATCCTGACCGGCCGGAACATGATGCCCGGATTTACGCGCCTGAGCGACAGCGACCGGGAATATCTGACGGCCTTTCTCTTCGGCGAGGCCGGCGGGGAGCAAGCCGGCGCGGACTTTGCCCGGGACCGGACGTACGTCCCCTATGAGTTCAAGGGCTACAAGCAATTCCGCGACAGCCGGGGTCAGCCGGCCCTCCGTCCGCCCTGGGGCACGCTCAGTGCCATCGATCTCAACACCGGACGGAGCCTCTGGCGGATCCCGCTGGGCGAATTCAAGGAAATGACCGCCAAGGGCATTCCGCCGACCGGGACGGAGAACTACGGCGGCCCGGCCGTCACCGCCACCGGGCTCGTCTTCATCGCGGCTTCAAGCGACAGCACCTTCCGCGTGTTCGAGCGGAAAACCGGCCGCCTGCTTTGGCGGGCCGATCTGCCCGCCAGCGGATTTGCCACTCCCAGCATCTATCGGGCCCAGGGACGGGAGTATGTGGTCATCGCCTGCGGCGGCGCCAAGGCGGACGCCAAGGCGGGCGACAGCTATGTCGCCTTCGCCCTACCGCCGGAGCGCGAGGTAGATAGCGATCAGGCCAAACGCCCCTAAGACGGCGCCGGACAGCCGGTTGATGCCGCGGAGCATGCCCGGGGTGAGGCGGGACCGCCAGGTCCCGGCGACTTGGCTCAGGATCGTCCACCAGAGCATGGAGCCCAGAAACACCCCGCCCACGAGGGTGGCGGCGGCCCGATAGCTCGGGGCCCCCGCCAGACCGAGGCTCGCGAAGACCGCCACGAAGGCGAGGATCGTGGCCGGATTGGTCAGCGTCAGAAAAAACGTGGACGCGTAGGCGCCAAGCAGTCCGCGGCCCGAAACGGCCCCGGCTTCGGCGCGGGGATGCTCCCGCCCGATCCGCACCCCCAGGTAGCAGAGAAAAGCACCACCCAGCAATTGCAGCCAGAAGCGTTCGCCGACGAGGAAGCCGGAAATGGTCGTGAGGCCGAATCCGGCCACCGTGCCATAGACCGCGTCCGCCGTGGCGGAACCCAGGCCGGTGGCGAACCCTAAGAGCCGCCCGCCGCTGACAGACCGGCGGATGCAGAGAATCCCGATCGGACCGACTGGAGCGGCGATGGAAAACCCGATGGCCGCCCCGCGAAAGAAGAAGCCCGCGATCATGACCGTCCGCCGGATGCGGCGTCCGCCGGCCGCCGCATCGCCTCGTGCCGCTCGAAGCCGAACTGCTCGTAAAGGCCGTGCGCATCCCGGGTTAAGAGAAGGCTGCGGGTTCCGCGCACCGCCGGATGCTGCACGATGCTTCGCATGAGCAGCTTGCCCAGCCCGCGGCCGCGGTGGGCGGAATCAACCACTACGTCACAGACCCAGGAGAATGTGACCCCGTCGCCGACGACTCGGGCAAAGCCGACCTGGGCTCCGTCCGCCTGGAGATAAGCACCGAAGCAAATCGACTTCTCCCAGCTGGCCCGAATGGTTTCCCGGCTCCGGCCGGCCGCCCAGTAAGTCTCGTTCAGGAGCCGCGTCACGACGTCCAAATCCAACCGCGCCGGGTCGGTCGAAACCGCGTAAAGATCGCCGGGCATGGGTAGCGCGGGCGGCAACCGGGGCGAGGGCTGGCCTCAGTGCGCGGCGGGCGCGCCCCCGACGGTCACCGCGGTTTTGATCGAATTGGCGATGAAGCAGTATTCGTGGGCGAGATGATGCAGCTTTTCCTCATCCGCCGGGGTCGGCAGCTTGGCCCCGCTGTAGGCGATCTTGGGATTGAGCACGATCGCCGCCACCCACGGAATCCCCTTCTCGTTCTTTCCCATGGTGCCGACCGCCTCGTCGTAGTAGCTGTCGATCTGGAAGCCCTGCTTCGAGGCCACATGGAGATAGGTCATCATGTGGCAGCTGGAGACCGAGGCCACGTAGGCCTCCTCGGGATCGACATGGGCGGGATTGGAATAGGGCACCGGCACGACCGACGGGGCGGGGGAAGCCGGCACGACCAGCCCGCCATCAAAGGTCCAGGTGTGCTCCCGAGAGTATTTGCCCTTGAGGAATTCCTCGCTGGTGCGTTTCCAATCGATGATAGCTTTGTGTTCGGCCATGGGGAAATTGAATTCTCTTCTCCGCTCGTCGCAAATTTGCCCCGGAGCGGTCCGGCGATCAATGGGAATCAGCGCGCGTCCGGGCCCGACGAAAAGGTTGCCTGCCCTCGCCCGCCGGAATCAGGATGCGGCCATGAACCGGCGCGAATTTCTCCGCTACTCGGGAATCGCTCTGGCGGGGGCCGCGCTGCCCGCGGCTCGGGCCGCGGCCGAGCCGTGGGGCCAAACCCTCGGCTACAGCCTCTACGGCATGAAGTCCCTGGACCTGGCTTACGCTTTGGAGACTTG